>Ga0214923_10002989_pt1 | contig 21690 bp, 39 predicted proteins | sample LL1510_MetaG_FD_177993 | JGI IMG/M metagenome (GOLD analysis project Ga0214923, IMG submission 177993) | Freshwater microbial communities from Lake Lanier, Atlanta, Georgia, United States - LL-1510 | ecosystem: Environmental > Aquatic > Freshwater > Lake | place: USA: Georgia | collected...
TCTTGTAGCTGCACGGATCTTCTTGCTAACGATCTCTTGCTCGGGCGCAGAGAGCTTTGTCAGCGCTTCAGCGAACATCGTCATCATGTAGCCGAATGCATAGTGCATCGCCATGTCCTCAGAGAACCCGTGCTGCACCCGCTCAGCATCTACCAGAGCATCTTTCAAGTCGTCAATCAACAGCATTGCATTTTCTTTGTTCATGCTTGCATCCATGGTTGGAGTTTAGTTGCAATCTCTTCTGCGACCTTCTTGATCGCCCGCCCGGCAGCCTCTTTAGCGTTTGTATACGCATAATCATCGCTCAGCGAATTGAACCCGTGATAGAACTTCCACTCTTCTCCGGGCAGCGCTCTAGTTTCTACGGTGATATCATACGCCCGCCCGAACGGATCTCCGTGGCTGACGATCCTCACTAACCCGTAATCGCTTATAATTCTCATCACAGACTCCTAGGAAGATACGTTACTGATAACACCCGCGCGGCCGCACTGCCGCTGGTTTTAAACACATCAACCGTGTGCTGCACGAGCTTGGCAGCTTCAGCGAGCGATAAAGCGTAGACTTCTTGGCAAACTTCCTTGCCATCAATCAACAACATCGCTTCGTAGTACTTTAGTCTCATCACAAATTCCTATTCAAATTCAAGTTCAACGTAGTCATCCGCCCGCGCTGCACCATTCTGCTGTTCTTGCTCGAGCACTTCCGTCAGAGCAAGGTACACCCAATTCAGCGGCACACCGTAGAGAGAAGCGATCTCGCTAAAGCTCAGGTTGCCGCGCATCACTGCTTCCTGCAGGTCGAACATCACGTCTTTCATCTTACTCATTGCAGAACTCCACTACAAAATCCACATGAACGATAAAGGACCCTGCACCGTGTGCTGTGGGCGCCAATTCGATCATTTCACCCAATGTGCTGATCACAAAGTACTCGACGTCTTTGTAAATTGCTTTCATCTTACTCATAGTAGTAGTTCACATCCTCTGCTGCATCCTGCAGCCTTTCGTTGACATCATCCCAGCTTACACCATCTTGCCTATCAAGCCAACGGTTGTACTCATACTCGTACTCCATGATCTCTTCAGCACTCATCCAGCTTGGATAGCTCATGATCACCTCAGTTAAGTTCGTCTAACTCAGATTCAACTGCTTCAACAGCAAGCTCGACGATGTCTGCTTCAAACTTCAGAGACAACTGAGCGATGCACTCGTCACGATCAAGCTCAGTCTCAAGCAGCAGTCTTGTGTACTCTTTCTTTGCCGCCCGCGCGGCGCTCAATTCCCTTCCCATCTCAACTCCGTTTGCGTTTGTATTCATCATGAGTCCATTATAGCATCAAACAATAACCATGTCAACTGTAAGGTTATTCACTGCGAAGATTTATAAATACTTGTTTCTAAAGGATATTTATTTTTGTTGTCTTTTTGCCTAATATAAGATACATTGTTTTTTGATCAAATCAAATGTTACTTTACATGTTGACCAATTTTTCATTAACCTTTATGCTTTCCACATCTTAAGGAGATTACAAATGGACGAAATCGTAAATTTCATCAATAGCCAGCTCCAGATTCTTGGTCAAGAGGCCCATCAAGAAGTTGTCGATATTCAGTATTCTGACATGGTTGAGGAATACTTGAATCAGTGCAATGCTTATATGGTCTGGTCAAGAGATCGTGAGGCTGAAGTTTTTGCCGATTTGGATTCAATGGTATACTAACAATGGAAACGCTAATATTCAAGATCAAACCTCTAAAGCGTAGGGCGATCGAGCTCTATCACGCCGATAGCCCTTTTAAGCCTAAGGTTGTAACTCCAAAAAACAAATACAACCGTAAAGCAAAGCATAGGAAAGCTAATGAACATCTACACTAGCCGTTATCGTAATGCATTGAAAAAAGCAGCGAAGATCAATCGCCTGATGAAGAAGGGTTACATCGTTCTACATGCAGGCAATCCCGATCATCGCGGGTTCGTACTTCGAGGCAAAGAACTCTTGCTTGAAGCAGCAGACAACGTATTCTATTGTTACTACGAGCATAATCCAAATTTCGATCATGGTTACTATACAAACATTCATGATTGGAATGCATCATTCAATGATGCTTTTGAAGTGTACGCACCTACAGCAAGGGTACAATTATGAACGAACAAATTTTAGACAGCGAGATGATCCTATGAGTACAGAATTTTGGATTGGCATAATTTTTTGGTGTATTGGTAAAGATTGTGGTATGATTACTACAAGAAATACTTTTGCTTCTAAAGCAGAATGTCGAGTAGAAGTAGATAAAATGGAGCGCCGTCTCAAGGAAGAACCGACCAAAAAAGATATCATAGATGGGAGATGTAGTGACCATAGTATTACATTTGATAAAAAACATGATTTTAATACATGAACGAACGAATTCGAAAACTTGCTGAACAATGTTGGGATCAGCGATTAGATGGTCGGCATTTCGATCAGGAAATGTTCGCCGAGTTGATTGTTCAAGAATGCCTATTATCCCTGGAGCCAGATTTATACAGTAAAGAAATTGATTATGAGTTTGAACAACGATTCTACAAACGTTGCAGAGACAAAATCATAAAACACTTCGGAGTTGAACAATGAATAGCCAAGAAATCAGTGATGCTGTGTATAACTACGCAATGAGTCGTAGTGACTTTACAGCACCTTATGGCGTATTACAAGGTGAACATGTCAACAAGAAAGGCACCAAGTTCAAGAGTGTGACTTTTGGTCGTGCTCGTACACTTGATGCTACAGTAGAAATCTATAATCGCAATTTCATGATTCTCCGATGTAGTCGTGCTGCTGACCAAGTATACAAGAATTATGATGATTTAATGGTCGCATTGCAGGAGCTATAATGATGAACGAACGAATTCGAGAACTTGCTGAACAGGCTTGTGACGAAACTAAAGAATTTGGCAGTTTTGTCGATAACAGTGGAGAAATAGATTTTACTTTCCTACATGCTTATACGGAGAAGTTCGCTGAGTTGATTGTGTTAGAGGTTTTGGCAGTACAGGAGAATCTCATCAGTAATGGTCATAATGCCTGGCATTTGCACAAACCTACGAAAAAACATTTCGGAATTAGAGAATGAACCAACGTATCCAAAAATTATTCCTTGAGGCACAGAAGTCTGTGCAGTTTCTCGCCAACTCCGAGGAATCCAAACAGCGTATTGTAATGGAACGATTCGCTGAGTTGATCGTTAGGGAATGTGAGCAAGTATCACTAAAGAATAGTCACCGAAATGACGATATGGGTGCTATTATTGCTAAACAAATTAAAAAACATTTCGGAGTTGTAGAATGAAGGAACAGACCAAAGAAATACTAACTATTCTACAAGAAGAAGCCGCAGAAGTTATTGTAGAAATAAGTAAATGCCTACGTTTTGGAATTGATGATGACAAAATTTCGAGATTAAATAAAGAAATTGGTGATCTTTGTCTGATGGTAGACCTACTTATAAATGAGAATATCGGAGTTGATGCCGGCCTTATAGATCAAGCAAAACAAGACAAGATAAAAAAATTAAAAATCTATTCTAATATTGATGTAGACCAAAATGACTAAAGATAAATGTGACTATATTCTTAGATCAATAGTAGGTTCAGAGGAACTAATTGAAAGGTGGTGGAACTCCCCTAACCAGGCGTTCCAGTTGCAAAAACCTAAAGATGTCGATATAATTAAAGTATTTAATTATTTGTTAGATCAAATGGAGGCACCACACTAATGAAATTTGATAGATTTGATTTTGAGCAACAACTATTAGAGTGTTGGAATATTACGAAAGACATCAAAGCTCTATGTGAGGCAGTGTGTGATAGAAATCCTGCCATGACTGAGGATGAGATTACTAATGTTCTAATTGGATTAGAATATCTTTACGAATTGAAGTTTAACAAACTTTGGTCTATGTTTGAGAACGGTGTTAGAACTAAACATATTACAGGCAGCGCCAATGAATAAATGGCTAGTAACAGTTGATGGTAAATCATGGATAGAATATGGTACATATCAACAAGTAAGAGAAAAAGTTTTAAACTTTAAGTCATGGAATATTGTTTTAATTGATTACCATGCTTTGCCAGCTAGAAATTTATAATTGAAAATAGCCTTATTCCTCAATCACCCTCAGTGCAGTGTTCAATCTATCAATGCAGTAATTAGCGCATTGGCAGATTATTCCTTCAAAATTTTTACAAAGCATAAGGTAGAAGATCATTTTTTTAATGATGTTGACATGGTTTGTTTTCCTGGGGGTATTGGACAAGCTGATTCATTTGATTCTATTATGAGGAATCATTTTCAGCCTATTAAAGATTTTGTTAAGAAAGGAAAACCATACTTAGGGATTTGTATGGGTGCTTATTGGGCCGATCAATATTATTTTGATATCTTAAAAGAAACAAGAGTATTACAATATATCAAACAGCCAAATGCTTGCACAAAAAGGCCGCATGCCAAATCAATTTGTTTTAATTGGCAAGGATATCGTAGTGAGATGTTTTTTTATGATGGATGCACATTTAAAGGTGGTGAATTTAGAACAGTAGCTGATTATGGTATGGCAGACTTACCAATGGCAATCAGGCAGGATAACATAGGATTAATTGGTTGTCATCCTGAGGCTGAAGAATTTTGGTATGATATGTATTCTTATACTAAAAATAGATACATCTCAAATGCAACATTGTTAAGCCAATTTGTAGAAGATCTACTTAGCTAATTTATTTAAATGGCTTCTATTTACTCTGACCATAATCCAGGTATTATACCACTTACTTGAATCCTCTAATACATTATTGAGAAATTGTTCTTTTGCTTCTAAGTAATTTGTTACACCCTTAGATAAACAAAGATGAATGATTTCTCTCTTGAAATGCTCTTTGCCAATCTTTTCAATATCAGCTTTCAGTTCATCAGAGCTCGACCAATATTCTTTCCAATCACTCTCAACTTTATACCTAACCCTTTTCTTATTTACTTGCTTACGCTTTGGCGTCCAAAATAGCTTTTTTCCAATGTATTTCTTATTATTAAGAAGATTAGTTATAATATAAACAAATCCGACATAATTACCTGGCTCAGTAAATTCTTGATCCTTGTAAAACCATGTCATTCATCTTCCTCATCATCATCATCATCGTCAATTTCGTATAATTCACGGCCACAAAAAGGACAAAAATTTACTTGATAATAGCTCTCATCTAAGTTATACTTTATCTTAAACATAGCACCACATTCATTACAATCGAATTGTTTTTGCATCTATATTTCCTCTACCCTGACACCGCACTTCTTGAGAAATTGTAATCCATCGCTTGTTCTATATTGATTGCGATAGTAGACCGACCTAATACCTGTCGCGTATATCAGTTTAGAACATTCCATACAAGGGACATGTGTAATAAACATATCAGCAGCAAGCCCGCTCTCATTTGATCTAGCAAGTTTAGAGATGGCATTAGCCTCTGCATGAATAACTTCAGTTTTCGTTTTATTCTCAGAATCTTCACATGCGTTATCCCATCCACTAGGTGTGCCGTTGTAGCCTATACTTACGATTCTATCATCTTTAACAATAATAGAACCAACTTGTAATCTTTTCGCGTAACTTAATTTAGCAAACGTCTCAGCTACTTCCATGTAAGCACGTTTTAATTTATTTTGCACGTTTCTTTCTTTCTGTCATATCAAGGAATAAAATCTCAATGTCTGCGTGTTCACCAAAAGCCTTGTGAAACTTTTTTAATGAATCTTGGAAGTAAAGAGAGCTTGGATTATTACGACCAAAATATACATCATTAATTAGAATGTCTTTATATTCTTGCGAATCTTCTGTCAACGGAGCCCATTTGTTGAGTGGACATGTATTAAGTGGAATTACAGCTTTCAACTTAATTACACATCCACATTCAGAACACATCTCAATACCGCCCATTGATTCTACATGTTTATCACATGAGCGGCAAATCTCTAATCTTTTTGATATATAGTTCAAGCTACCTTGCCCCATACATCTTCCCACGATCCACTCAAAGCACCTTTAGCATAGTCAGTTGCTCTGTTTTCAAAAAAATTCGTATGAATTGGCGCATTTATTTGTTCTTCCACCCAAGGCAAAGGATTTTTCTTAACTTTCATGATTCCTTTAAGACCCATACTGATAAGGCGACGATCAGCAATATAGCGGATATACTGTTTAACGTCACGAGCGTCCAGGTCAGCCACACGTACCATGCCAAATGCCAGGTCAATAAACTTATCTTCCAAATCAACCATCTTAGTTGCAATGGTATAAATTTTAGATTTAAGATTGTCATTCCAAATTTCTCTATTTTCTTCTATATAGGTTCTGAATAACTTAATCATACTTTCAGCATGCATTGTTTCATCGACAATTGACCAGGTTACAATTTGCCCCATGCCCCTCATCTTACCGTGGCGTGGAAAATTAAGTAGCATAATAAATGATGAAAATAATTGCATACCCTCGGTGAATGCACTAAATGCGGCAATGTGTTCAGCCGTAGATTCTTTAGCGCTATTCCTAGAACTTAAGTCTAGCAAGTAATCATGCTTTTCTCTCATTTCGGCATATTCTAAAAATTGATTATAAGTTGTTTCTGGCATACCCAATGATTCAATCAAATGTGAATAGGCAGCAATATGCAATGCTTCTCTTGCAGCAAATCCAGCTAACATCATTCTAACCTCTGGCTGTGGAAAGTATGGTAGGTAATTCTTCACATAACCACCAGCAACATCAATATCTCCTTGTGTAAAGAATCTGAAGATGTGTGTTAGAAACTTTTGTTCATCCTCTGTTAATTTATTTTTCCAATCCTTAACATCCTCAAGCATTGGAACTTCTGTATGTAACCAATGTGCTTGTTCATGCTTTAACCACGCCTCATACGCCCAAGGATAGTTAAATGGTTTGTAGTAGCTTCTGTCTTCTAGTAAGTTAGTTTTTGTTTTTTTAATCATTTGTTATTGTTCCTGGAACTATGTCCACAACCATGTGGATTCTTTCTTGTAGTGATAAGTTAATTACGTGATGGGGTTGTTGATTATTGATCTCAATTACTTGACCTTCAGCCATGTTAATTGTTTTTTCGCCACATTTAAAATAGACAAAAGGATTAGTTATGATCGGCGCGTGTATTCTATGTGTTTTTTCGAGATAATCTCCTCCATCTACATGAAGAGGAATATTGCTTGCCGGTAATAGCTTTGTTAATATAATTTTAAAAATACTACCATAATTATAAAACTTTGTCAACCCAGATAACAAATCTGATGCTATATTTGTTATATCTGTGTAAAGAGGTTCATAAATTTCCTCTTTACACACATCCCAAGGTACCCACTTTACCTTTATTGTCCTAGTGTTCATATGAACGGGGAATTGTTCTCCACGTTCTTTTTCGGCATCCCACCATGTATTAGGAATGTTTAATACGTAATTCTTCAATCTAGTATGATCAAAGCCAATACCTATATCCAAAAAACCATCTGGTTTAATCATTTGATATAAACTTTAAAAATTGTTTTTCCTTTAATACGCCTGTATGTCTTTTTACTTCGCCATCTTCATTAAGTAGAATTATCTTGCTCATGCTTTTGAACGAATATGTTGAATTAGGTTTTCACAAATGGTGTCAATTTCTTCTTTAGTAAAATCCATCAAACCATCATTGCATGTTTCACTAATGTACATATCAAATTCGGCTAGCCGGTAGGGCATATAAGATCTTTCATCACTTTTTTCTATATTTGTAAACCATTCTGGATAGCCACAATTGATTGTAGTTGTACCGCCAAATATAACCATTCCAGGTTTATCAAATGCGTAAGCAAGATGCTGCCCCGCACTATCACAACCAAAATAATAATCACATTGTGATGCAATTATTGCCCATTCTCTAATTCCAACTCCTCTTATTGGCAAGACCATGTTGCGGTCTATAAAAGGAATTTCCCTATCATCAAACAATGCAATTTGTAATCCCGCATTTATTAGCGTTTGAATAGTTTTAATTGTAAGTTCTCTTGAAAAAGATCTTACTGTGTTATCTAATACTTCTTTATCAGTAAATGTTGCAGTGCTTCCGAAGGGTTGAAATAAGACAGTCTTTTTTCCAGACTTCTTAATTACATCATTAAATCTATTTTTCTCTGACTTTGTTAGATATATTCTAGGTTTATCTACTTGACCTTCTATGTTATTGATATCTTCGTTGAATGCTTGAGCTAAGCTAATTTTGTTGTTGATATAATTGCTGTTGAAGTATGGCTCTGGTTTAATAATCTTACTATCTCTAATTCGATCAAATAACCCTTTAGTATTATTATCAAACACTCTTGGTGCTAACTTCTTATTACCCCAAAACAAAGGTGTCCAAAAGTATGTAATGATAGTTGTATCTGGATTATTATCAACGAATTCTTCAAGAGCTGGAATGGCACAAATCTGACGGCCTGCACCACCATCTATTAATAACGTAGTTTTCATATTATTTAAATTTTGGACCGTTAACCCATCCAACGAGGCTATATCTAGTTCCTAGAGTAACAGGTGTGACTTCATGTAGTGTAAAGCTTGGAAAGAAATTAATGGTACCTTGTTTCTTTGATGGTTTTGTGGGTGCAGGCCCTCCTATATGAAGAAGTAATTCACCACCTTCATAACTATTCTCGTTTGATAACTGAACACTAAAACTTAACTTCCTTGAATTAGCGGTATCAAATCCATAATCACAATGTTTATCATACATGCCACCTTCACCGTCATTATCCTGATAACCAGTAAATTGCAATTGCTCTAATGCTATCAGATCGAACTGAAAGAATTGCTTGTTAATATTTGTAATTAAATCAGTACATTTTCTATACAACCAATCACATTCTGGATTTAAGTAATCTAACCAACTTATATCAGACCTTCTCAATTTATCATCATAGGGATTTTCACCAAATGTATTCGCTCTAATCTTAGGAAATACTTCAGTGCCTAGCCTAATAATTTCTTTACATTCATCTTCACTAAATGCATTTTCAATATATGCCCAAGATTCATTTTTCCAACCTGTTAAAAACCACATAATATATTCTCCTAATTATCCCTCACAAGCTAAGCAAACTTCCTCGCTTTGTGCTAATTGTTTTAAGTCTATTTCTTCGATAACTTGACGTTCTATTTTCTTAGAGACTTTATCAGCTTTCGAAATCTTCTCGCTGCGGCAGTAGTAAAGCGTTTTGAGTCCTTGCTTCCATGCCAGGAAGTGTACTGCATGAATATACTTGATATTCGAATCGGGTCTAAAAAATAAATTAACGCTCTGTGCTTGGTCGATATAATGCTGGCGATCGGCTGCATGCTGTACAATCCACCTTTGGTCAATTTCCATTGACGTCTTAAATACATCTTTGGTCCATTCGTCTAGGAATTCAAGATGTTGAACGCTGCCATCGTTGGCGATAATAGACGACCAGATTTCGTTATAATCCATCTTAGAGTCGGCATCACATTTCTCCATAATAATTTTGTCTAACCATTTATTCTTGTTTAACCACGCACCGCTGAGAGTGTCTTGCCTATATGCATTTGCTCGGTATGGTTCGATTGAGGGAGATGTATTGCCCATAATAATTGAAGAACTGGCATTAGGAGCAATAGCCATAACATGACTGAACCTACGACCCGTACCTTTGGCATCGGGAGCTTCGCCCCTTTCTTTACCCAATTCAATATTTGCATGATCTAATCCTTCACGGATGTGTTTGAATATTTGCTTGTTTTTACCAACAGCCATTGCCGATTCCCATGGCAAGTTGATTTTCTGCAAATAAGCATGGAATCCAAGTGCGCCAATACCAATCGAACGTTCCCGGAAAGCCGAATATGTTGCCCTGCCAATTGATTGTGGAGCATTATCAATAAAATATTGGAGAACATTATCAAGCATTTCAGCTATGTCACGAAGAAAAACCTTATCATTTTTCCAATCATCATAGTATTCCAAATTAACAGAGGATAAACAACATACGGCTGTACGTTCCTTGTCTGTTGGCAATACAATTTCAGAACACAAATTACTTTGACGAATCTTTAATCCAAGTTTCTTTTGAAACTCTGGCATTGTCCTATTACTTGTATCAATAAAATGAAGATAGGGTTCACCAGTTTGCATTCTAAGTTCTAAGATACGTTGCCATAGTCCTCTGGATGAAATCTTTTCACGGATTTCTCCATTATGCGGGTCTTTTAGCTCCCACGTATCGTCTGCTTTAGGATCAATCATACACTTTTCTATAATGTGCATAAAGTCATCAGTGATATTAATTCCATGATGCAAGTTCAGTGCTCGCATATTGGGATCACCAGTAGGCTTTCGCATATCTAAGAAGAGGAGAACATCCGGATGACTGATGTCAAGATAAGCAGCATAGCTACCGCGACGAGTACGACCCTGTCTGTAAGCGAGAGAAGATGCATCGTAAGTCCGAAGATGAGGCATAACCCCAACAGACTTATCATCAGCACTACGAATACCAATTCCGATTCCAATTCCACCTCCTAGCATGGATAACCAGTTTACTTCTGATAATGTATTGACTAATCCTTCTGCACTATCGTCTAGAAAGGGCAAAAAGCACGATATAGGCAGACCACGCTTCGAACGACCAAAAGATAAGATAGGTGTGCTATAGGAAAGCCAGTGTTTGCTAGAGTATTCATATAGGCGTTGTGCGTGGTCTTGATTGCTTCCGAAAGCGGCTGATACATATGCAAATCTTTCTTGTGGAGATTTTTCGCTTTCTAACATATAAGATTCTTGTAATCTTTTTATACCCAATTCATCGAATAATTTGTCTCGAGAATAGTCTACCACAATACCGTGAATTGTATTTTGCATATTGTTACTGCCTTGTTATTTTTATTGGATCACAAACCTAAAATATTTCTTTTAGGAGCCTCGAGTTTTATAGTATCATTTTTACATTTTTCAGCCAATGCAATTGCACTAATTTTAACTCCATTATCACCTTGTTTTGCTATTTCAGCAACCGCTGCAAAGCAAGCTGTTTGTGATACTGTGGCGTCTCGGCTAATTGCTTTAGCTGTATCATAATACAGCTGATCATTTGATGTCGTTGCACATCCTCCCAAAATTAGGCATAACAATATTAACATTATCTTTTTCATTTTTTATTGTATATTTCTTTTTGCTTTTTATACCAATCATTCCAACCATCGTTTTTAACACTGCATTCATAATATAGAGTATAATTGGTAACTACAGCTTTTAGCAACTCGGTTATAGCTGTTTGATTATTCTCTATTTGTTTTAAATCTGGACATTTTTCCTGAAGGGCAGCAGGTGCTTCTGGCCATTGTGGTTTAGCAGGTAAAAACTTTGTAACCAAACCGCAACTAGAAAGAATTAATGAAAGGAGAGCAATATATATGATTTTCATTTCTTCTCTCCTAAACCCTTTGCAGCTTCATTATGCATGTTTAGGATAACGGCTGGAACAGGGCATTCCTTTAAACTACGCTTTAGCTCTTCAATCTCATCTTCTAGCTTTTTCTTTTGTTCGGGTGATAAATCTTTGGTTATTTCTTTAACTACTTCTGGTCCTTGAATTATTTTATCAACAAACTTGGTAATAATTTCACCCTTTTCACGAACGATCTTAGTTTTTTCTACGATCTTTTCTTGGATTTCAGTAGTTACTTGCTTGCCTTTGCTTTCAGCTTCTGCAACCTGTTGTTCTAATTCCTTGACTCTATTTTCCCATTTTTGTTCATTGCTTGCTGCACCAAGGAACCAAATTGAAATTACTGTCAAAGCAATACCAACACCTTGGACAGCAAATCTATTTGCAGTAACTAATGGAATTTTAGAAAGGAACCAGGCAGCTGCAATTGCTGAGACTCCTAGAGCTAGTGTGAATGCCCAAAACCAGGTTGGGATCCAACTAAAGAGCATGGTTAGTTGCCACATATTATTCTAACCTCGTTATTAGTGGAAAAATCTTTGAGATTACTTCTGCACAGGTAAAAGCAATCTGTTTATGTTCTTTTTGTGTACCGTTTTCTTGTCTTAATGATATATAGTGGATCCAAGATCTCAACGTTCCATTCATATAAAGTCTAGATTCGGTTAAACCTTCTGGTAATACAGCTCTTGCCTGTTCTTTTGCTATACCGTTTTCTATAGCCCATGTATACGCTTCTTCTGCAGCGTTAATCACCTTTGCTTGATGGGTGATCCAAAGAGCCTGAAGCTCAGTATCATTTACTTCAATGGAGTTTTGTCTATTTGATGTGTCTTGTAACCTTGCTTCTCTAAAAACGAAATTGAGTTCTTTAATAGGATCAGCGTATCGCTGGGAGAATTCTTGGAAACTAAAACTTCTGTGTCTGAGGATTTGTCTTGCAATGTCTCGAGTTGTTGTAATTTCGAGACAAGCTGAGACCATTTCGAAGGGGGACCAATGTTTGTTCTTAATAAGGTATCTGAGTAATCTGTCCGTGGTTTCAGTATTGGATTGATTACTTGGGTTCGACACTCTGGCACAATAGGCAATGAGGTCTTGCAAATCTGGTTCGTTCTGAAAATCATCCATTATCTCGCTTGACGGTTTAGAATAACTAATCAATTTTATCTTCATACTCTCTTCCATGCTGTAAATTTCAATTTTGCTTGCAAACCCTGATGTGTATTTGTATTTATAAGGTTTTTAATGTTACGGCCTGCTAAAACCATGTCATTTATATCTTTTTCTTGTAAAGTCTGCGGCCAAATTACTACTTTATAATTATTATCAATAACCTTACCAAGCAACTTAACAACTTCCTTGTTACGTGGTTGATTATCGACAATGACAACCATATTGTCTTTTGGCAAATTAAGTTCTGTTAGCTTAGTAAATGCAGTTCCTGCTACTGCAATGGCGTTATCTACAAATAAACTATCTAAAGGACCTTCAACAACGAATATATCCTTGTTTTTTTCAATATTATTAATATTATACACCATTAATGCATCTTCATCGATCTTTACTGTTAAATACCGTAATGCTTCGCCTCTCAAGGCTCTGCATGTGAGTCCAACAAGTTTATCTTCTTGATTATAAAAGGGAATTACAAGTCTAGGTTCTGTTGTTTTCAGTGCTTCTTTGTATTTTTCAGATAATTGGCCAATCTTACTAACATCATCAATAAAATAAAGGTTTTTAAATTTTTCTCTTGGTATTTTTCTCTTAATAGCAAACTGAACAGCTTCGTTATCATCTGGCAGCTTATCCAATCGATCCATTAAAGTATCAATCAGTCTTTTTTCAAACTTTGGTTCTTTGAATTTAGACGTCTCTATTGCACTCGTAACATTTGCTTTCTTTTGATCACCGTCTGCATATGCTTCAAATAAGTACTGTCTAAAGAGGTTACCATCAAGGTCTTTCAAGAAAGAACCAAAGGACATGCTAGCATCACAATTATGACACTTATAATTTAGTTTGTTGCTTTTACCGTAGAAATATCCACGAGTCTTCAACTTATTCTTTGTTGAGTCGCCACAGATAATACAGCGACAATTGTAAAGGTTGCCGCCCTTCTTCTTAAAGAGAGGCAGCCTGTTACTAATTAGGTGAAGGTACTTAAGATCAAGATATAATGACATAATACAGGCTCCATAGATCTTTTATTATAGCATCAAATGCTATAAAAATCTACTAGCCTGTAAATATTTTAATAAAGACTGGGTTATGTAATAGCCAACCTGCTGCTGCTATTGCGCCAAGAACAAGATAAGTCCATTTGGTCTTAACTTGATCAACTTCATCGAGTCTTGCTGCCATCTTTTTATGTTGTTCAATAGACTCTGAACGCATTTCTTTGAGAGTTGCTGTTAAGTCGTCACGAGTCTTATCAAGACAATCGTGCATCTTGTTTATCTCTACAAAAAGAACATCGATCTTTTCTTCAAGGTTTTTTACTTGTGTTTCTAACACAGCAATTCTCTCTTGATTCTCGGCCATGGACTCATTACTTTTTCTTTGGAGTTGCTTTTTTATGTGCAGACTTAGCTGGTGCTTTAGCTGGTGCTTTATCTGCAGGCTTTTCTGCTGGCTTTGCTTCAACCTTAGGTGTAATAAGAGCAATATACTCATCGCTCTTCATAAATTCAACCTTAATAGTATCTAGATCGTGTGGTGTAGATACCCAATATTCTAGACCAGCTTGATCTGGTTCACGCTTTAAAACTTCACGGTAAAGATTAGCTACAGCCTCTTTGCGCATCTTGGCTTTGAATTCATCGCTCTTCATAAATTCTTCACGAATCACATCGATCGAATGTTCTGTAGAAACCCAATATTCTAGACCTCCCTGATCTGGTTCTCTACCAAGTACTTCTTGATAAAGTTTAGTAACTTCTACAATACGTTTTTTGCTCATATTTTCACCTTCTGTAGATAATTGTTGTGGTAACTGTGGTTTAACTGGAATAGATTTTTCTAATCCAAATAATTTTTTCAAAAAACTAAGCATTTGGTTTTCTCCTGAACATATCTAACTTATTTGACTTGCCTTTAGGTTTACCTCCAACTGGATCAGTAGCCAGTGTATATGTTGATTTTACACCAGTACTAGTTCCAATAACACTACCTGAGGTATTTGCAATGGCAGCGTCTTCAGAGTATTGTTTAAACGTTCTAATAAATTGTTCTGAAAAGAATTTATTAACGATTGTCTTTTCTTCTGCTAATGGCTTTGTAGCTTTATTTATGAACTGCATTTCAAGGTCTACATCTTCTTTATGCTTTTCCATTCCTTCTCTAATTAAGGCAAGAGCCGCAGCAATAGAAGTTAATTTTTTATTTTCAGTGGGGATCTTTTCTATAATTCTTTTCATTCTAAACACAAGGCGGTGAAGCAATGTATAGTTTTCTAACTCCTCTTGCGTTTGTAACTTAGACTTTATTAATTTACCTTTTTTATCAATAATACCTAATTTAAATGCCTCTGTTTCCTCAAATGGTGTCACCAGCATTTTAAGTATTCTGTAAGTAATTAATCCATCTACAAATCTATTTGACATTATAGGTTCTTTAAAGTCTCTAAAATTTTATTATCTATTTCAATGTCATTTTCTTTAATATATATCTCTCTGGATACTATTACAATTCTAGGCATAAAATTTAAAAATACGAGAAATGTTTTTAGCTCTTTCCAGTATTCTTTGTCTATTTTAAAAAATAGCAATTTTGTAGCAGCTTCGACACCAAACAGGTTATAGATAATTATCAGATGATTAAGAATAAGTCTTTCTCTAAGTTGTCCATCTGCATGGTATTTCTTAAATAATCTCTTGAGGTACTTGAACCTATTGAGATCATCAAAAAATTCATCTAGTCCACTGCAATTTTTATTATCGTAATGCTTAATTGCATACATGATATAAGTTTCTTCATTCAAATCAAACATTCATTAAAAAACCTTAACTATTATATAAACTGATAACGTGCCAATTGGTTGTTGCTGTGTTATATATTAAGGTTGCTGTATGCCCAACATTTGAGAATACTACATTACCACTATTTGCAATATTTGAATTAATCCAATAGTCTCCACCATATACAGTCATGGTGACTACTTTTAATTGATTTTCTACGCCTCGGGGAATAAAGATTCTACCAGGACCCCCTGTAGAATTTAAATTTGTAACCGTAGCTGTTAACGCTACTGATTCACCCGCAGATGTAATAGTCGCAGTTGAAGATCCAAGTTGTACCTTGGATTTCATATTAACATTTGCTGCAGATGAATTTAAATTTTCGATTGAAATTTTTCTGCTGTTTACACCCTGAACAATGTAAAGCAAATCTGCCCCCGTGGCCGGAGTAGTAGCAGCATTTAGTTCTGAAAGTTTTGCGTCAGCCATTAGATTTCAATTGTAGTATAAAATAATGCAATCGATACTGAATTATCGCTTGCGGATAAGTTAGTTACATTGACGTAAATTGTTCCATTAGGATTAATATCACTATTAAAACCAGTTACAGCTGGAGCAATGTAAGCATTTACATTAGAAACCGGATTGTAGTAATCGAGCACTACACCAGCATTTGCATTAGGAGTTGTAGCTGCTGCTCTTGCAATATCATTTGCCCTCATTCTGCTATCTGTGTAGATTCTAATCCGACTAGCAACATTAGATCCTGCACGATACAATGAATAAATGTTTGCGCCTGATATTTGAATATTAGCATTAGCACCTACAGCAATATTAGCTGTACTTGCAATCTTTACAAATCTTGTTTTTGCTAATAAATTAGCCGATGTAATCTTTCTGCTGTTGCCACTCGATACAATGTAAAGTAGGTCGTTGGCCCCAGCAGAATTCACTTCAATTAAATCAGATACTCTTGAATCGGCCATATTTTATCTCTTATTGGTTCTTTAGTTGATTAACTTCGTCACTAAGTGTCTTTACGGCATTTACAAGAGCCGCAACTATTTGGTTTACATCAATACCCAAATACCCACGCCTATCTGCAATAATGGGTGACATATCTACATAATTATTTGCTGCATTGTAAACATCCTGAGCAATAAAACCTATCATCCTTGAACTGAAACCTGCATCTTCATTGACTGTAGAATTTCTCATCTCAAATGATTTTACATCTAATGATTTAACAAAATCTAAACCAACAGTACTTGGTGTAACATTGCGTTTTAAGTTTACATCAGAAGGCACTGCACCAATTGTTCCATCCCCACGATATACCTGTGCAGATGTACCAGATGGATCTTCTAACAATGATGCATTAAAGTGAACTCCATCTAAACCAAGTCCAACCGATCCAGAAGCTCCTGTGCCAGGCCAATAATATCTAAACCCACCTGCTGCAACATCGTTATAGAAATAGGCACCAACCGATCCAGTATGGTTACCATATCTAAATGAATAGATGTTAGCTGACATACTATAAATATTAGCAGAAAAACCACCTGGTGTTAATGCTGCGCTTCCACCATCGTTTTTAAGATAAACCGCATTACCTTGCTTTGCAGATAAAAGAGTATCTTGATCTAAAATGTATCCTGATGCAGAAATCTTAGCTTTATTGACGCCAGCTGAATCAAATCCCCAATTTTGGTTGGCAGGAAAACCTACTGAATTGTTCCAATAGAATGAAGTGCCGCTATAACGATTATAAAATGTTACAGCGTTATCAGTAAATGCTGTATTAGTGAGGTTTGCCCAACGAAGTGTTAGATTACCTACCTGTTGTGATGCACCTAATGCAGAAGCTACAACATAAGTAGCATTTGCTGTCTTAAATGTTGGAATGGTATTTTGACCAGCTGCAGCATCAGCTACAGGCCACCCATCAACAACGATGTAGGCGTAATCCGATCCCTTTCTCGCGAAAGCATAATAGCCATCTCTTGCCAATGCGTTTTCAACCCAATAAAATGAAATGCCAGCAAATGTATTATAAAAGTTTAATGCATTGCTGGTTAATGTACTACTAGAAATATTTGCCCAATTTAATGTAATATTTCCAACTGTTTGACCACCACTGCCTACATTATTACCAGATTTAATGTATGTGACGTTAGCAGTCTTAAATGTTGGTATGGTATTTTGGCCGGCAGCACTATCAGCTACTGGATAACCATCACCTGTAATAAAGGCTCTATCATTATTTTTTCTATTAAATGCCCAGTAACCATCTCTTCCCAACGAATTTTCTAGCCAGTATATAGAAAGTCCAGCAAATTTATCGTGGAAGTTAATTGTATTACTTGTAACTGTAAATCCGTTAACATTTGCTGTAGTTAACGTAACATTACCAATAAACTGAGAATTTAGAGCTTTAGCTAGCTGAACATTTGATACTGTACCAGAGGAAACACCAGCGATAGAAGTAAATCCACCACCGCTTTGTGGTTCCCATGTTACAGTTACAGTATTCCATGTTAATACTTGACCGTTTGCTGGGGTAAGTCCTGATACATCATAAAGGTTGGCAAGACTAGCGGCACCGACTCTTGCATCTATTCTTGCGTTAGAAACCACATTGGCAACAGTAGCTTTCTTACTTGTAGAACTTTGAACCAAGTAAAGAATGTCTGAACTGTTTACCGATGTAGCTTCAGTAAGTTCTGATACCTTAATATCTGCCATGTTTTGTTACTCAATAAGATTAGGAATCTGCCAAGGTTGAATCGTCGTTTGCATCGACTTGTAAGTGGCCAGTTGCATTAGCATTAAAGTTTTTAGACATAGCAACTAGAGCTTCAGTCTTATAACGAGTGCTACCTTGAGAAGTAGTATAAGACATATGTGAAGACCATCCAGGAATGCTAAATCCTTTTGACTTGTTTGATGCAACAGCAACTTCAACACGATCTACACCAAACACATTAGCCTTACCGACTGTATTTGCACCAGCAGCTGCAGTAATACCCCAGCCATATGTACGAATACCTTTTGGTGATTGTTGAGCAGCAGTCGTAGTTTGTGCACCAGTTGTTGCAGCATATGGAGCATCTAATGTTAGCACATTAGATGAGAGGATCACATTAACAGCATAAGCAACGTTATTTAATAAAATAGCATCACCAGACTTAATATTGCCAGTGAATACTGTAGTAGCATTACCAACCAAGTATACATTACCTTGTGTTGCTGTAATACTACCTAAGATAGCTGATCTATCTAGTTTACCCCATTGTGACATCTTTGTATCTCCTTTATTTTTATTTATAGGGGTGAAAATTAGTCTTGTTTGACGTCTTTTTTGGTACGGGTACCCATATTTTCAACCCTTCTAATATTTCCGTGATGGATGTACTTACGGCGTACACCTGTTTCTTTATCAGTTACGACATATTCACCGTAAGGCTTGCCATCTTTCATACTAAATTTCTCACCGGAGATCATGTGACCGGCATCCATATGAGCTTTCATTTTTTGTTTTAGATCGTCACGGGTAAGTTCTTCTAAAACAAGTTCTTCTTCCTGTACCTTAAATGCATCGTGGGCAAGTTTAACAATTTCGTATTCTTCTACACCCTCTTGTGATTCTGCAAGAGATGTTGCAGCTTTTAAGTAGTCTGCAAACGTAAATTCCATTGGAGCTTCGAAGTTAAAATCTTCTTTAATAATTGTTTCATCAAATTGCTGATCTTCATCTTCCTCTTTAGCCATTACTTTTTTAAGTACTGCACCAGCGACTCTGTTTCCAGCTTCTTTAGATCCATAACGTTTTGCAGCAGAAGCAGCGATCTTTTTAAAATTCATACCAGGGGCACCAACATCTTGACCTTTCTTGAATCTAGTTTCATCAAGATCTTCGACTTGCTCATTTTCTTTAGTCATACCAGTTGCTTTTCTCATAGCTAAAACAGTTCTAATCGTTCTAGCTTTTTGAGCTAAACGATCATTAGAACTAACACCACCTTTTGCATTAATTTTTTTTATGACTTCATCGTGTTGATTTTTAAGCTCTTGATCACTCATATTTTTCATAGCTTTAGCTTCATCAACATCTTCAACTTCTTCACTCTGAAGTTCTTTTTGTGTCGCACCAGCTTTTCTAGCGGCTTCAGCATCTTTAGGATTCTTAGTCTTGTGATACTTAGCAAGCAATTCTTTTCTTGTGCCGCCTTGACTTTTTGGATTGTAATCTGTTACACCAGTGGATTCTTCTACGCTTTCATCGATTTCAACTTGCTCAATCAACTTCTTAGCATGAATTTCATATCCCTTCTTTTCCATGCTTGCAATATGCTTTTTAGCAGCAGCAACAGCACTATGAGTTCCAATAAACTTTTGTTTATGGATTTCACCTGAATCTTTATGCTTCATATGGACTTCAACACCCTTTGGTATAGAAGCAAATACTTTTTCAAAATCTGCACTCATAGCCTCATCAACCTGAGTTTCTACTTGTTGTTCATTTTTCTCTTCGACAAGTAAAGTAGTCTTTTCTTCTTTAGGTTGCTCAGGATTTGTAACCTTTTGAATAGCTTCAAAAAGACTCTGTGTGATTCTAGTATATTGTTGTTCCATAGAAATACCTTCGGTGGGAATAAGTTATTGTAATATTTATAGTTTTGAAACTGGTGTACTTGACCAGAACTTACATGACCAATAGTTTGCTTTCCACTTAGGTCCTGGATTATCACATCCATGACGTGCTCTAAAACTTGCTCTGCGCGCTGGATCATCACGTTTAATTTCTAAGTTAGGATCACCAAAGTTTACTTTGACAACATTACCCTTGTCATTCTTTACATATACTGCTCGTTTCTTTGGACCACCTGGTGTAAGAAATGGTTTATTTAACTTAGGTGTTTTTCCACCCTCTTCATTAATCTTAGTTAAAAAGTTTCTAAAGTTTTTAGGTTGATCATCAACTTCACCCCAATCCTCATACTGCTCATCTCCTGTAACAACAAACGATTCTTCTGTAAATCCATCTTCCTCGCAACAATTAGCATTAAAAGCTGCTTCTCTTAGTGATTTAAAATCTAGATGTGAATTATTTACTTTACTTTCGTTAGTTTTTTTACCAACCACATTATGCTGTTTTTCTTCAGTAAATTCAGATTTCATATAATTTCTTACTGTACTGATATAATCCTCAGATTTAGTAATTTTACTCTGTACCCATTCCGGAAGATTGGTATTATCTTCTAACATATCGTGAACTTCCTGCGCATTCATGATAATGGATTTTAAATCTGATTTTGCCATATCACCTTCATAATCATATTCTCTTGGATCTTGCAATTCTTTAACTACTTTGGCAGTTCCTACCATTTGATCTTTAGGCTCAATAGGAGGCTTATTCTTTTCTTGCTCCTTACGCTTCATCAAAGCGTTATAAGCTACAGATCCTTTGCGTGGAGGTTTAGAACCGTAACTAAAAGGTCCTGCTTCCTCTACACGTTCCTTGGCTTTATTTTCCTGTTCTCTACGACGGAAATAGTCTAATGTTTTCGCCACACCTTTTTTAATTTCTCCTGTTTTAGGATTTTCGTGGTCACCTTTATTCACTCCTGACTTATATACTTTTTTACCAGTACTTGGACTTATATAATAATCACCTTTAATATCTTTACCAATAGATTTAACTTTATATTTTGCTCCACTATCGCCTTCCGCCACACTTTGCTTTTCTCTTTCTTCACGCTCTTTCTTTTGTTTGGCTAAAAGATCTTGTATTCGTTTTAAACTGGCATTTACATCATACCCTGCACGTGCCAAAGAATTAGTAAATTTTTGTCGAGGAGTTAATTTTTGATATTTAGCTTCATCTAATTCGGTTTCTTCTCTAACCACATAGCTAATATTCTTCATACCGGAGGTGGGATGGATGAATGTCTTTTTCATGACCTTACCTCCATGCTTCTTGGCATGAGCAAACGCATCTTCTTTCTTGGCAAACTCATTGGTCGGGGGCTTAATCATAGGCGATGCTTCTTCTTTCTTAACACTTGCCATTCCTTGCTTAGCTAAATGTTTTGCAATAGAAAACCCTTGTCCATATTTGCCTGCTTTAGCCACTGGATTTTTCTTGGGCATATCCGGGTCGAAAGGTCTGTTGGGATCTAGATGCATGGGCAA
>Ga0214923_10002990_pt1 | contig 21679 bp, 19 predicted proteins | sample LL1510_MetaG_FD_177993 | JGI IMG/M metagenome (GOLD analysis project Ga0214923, IMG submission 177993) | Freshwater microbial communities from Lake Lanier, Atlanta, Georgia, United States - LL-1510 | ecosystem: Environmental > Aquatic > Freshwater > Lake | place: USA: Georgia | collected...
TCAGGTAATCGCAAGGATTGTTGGGGTTCGTACCGTCTGCTGTTTCTATCCCATTGGGAACGCCATCTCCGTCGCAATCAGCTGCCGGGTTTAAACCGCAAGCCGAAACGGTGATATGAATCCAAGCTTGACTGCAAGCATTTATCAAAGGAGTGGCGGAATCGCAAATTTGATAGTAGATAGAATCCATTCCACTGAACCCAGGATTGCAAGCATAAATGATTTGCCCATTAAGTAAGGTGGCTGTTCCGTGCAACGGACCAAACAACAAGGAAAGCGAAGAAACGAGCAGTGGATTATCGATATCTGAGTCATTCGCTAGCGGGGATAAATTGGTCGTGGAATTCGCGTTGACCGTGTAGGCATCGTTCACTGCATTCGGTGCATCATTCACGGGCGTAACATTAATGAACAAGGTGTCGTGACTGCAAGCAGCAGGTAACGGTGATCCATTGTCGCAAACCGACACCACCACGGTATCTACACCGAAAAAATTCGGATTGCCTAAATACGTAAAGTTTCCGTTAGCTTGCAGCGTAAAAATACCGTTGTTCGCATTATTGACGGGGAGGATTACGCAGGAAAGGGCTGTATTCTCGATATCATAGTCTCCGTTGGATAGCATGTTGCCACTATGGATAGGACTGTCTTCTACAATGGAAAGAAAATTACTCACCGTAACCGGTGCATCGTTTACAGCATTAAGGGTTACGGTTAATTGTGCAATGTTGGAGGTTTGACCTAATGCGTTTTGAATCGTGTAATTCACGGTCTCCGTGCCGTTATAATTCAGGTTGGGAACAAAGAGCACATTTCCTGTTTGATAATTGACCGTCCATTGTCCGTGAGGTGTAGTGGCTGCGGATTGAAGCCCAGGTAGGGCAGGATTCAAGTCGATGCTTGAAATTACGAGCGTCCCGCCATTAGCTACGTCGTTCGATTGGATGGCATACAGGGTGATCAGTTGATCTTCGTTCCCCGAGGTATTGTCATTGTTGGCTAAAGGCTGGGCTAGCAAGTTATTCGAACAAAGGGTCGAGCAAAGGAACAAGATTAGCACATGCCGAAAAGAAATGGAGTTCATTCTTTCTAAATTTAATATTGCAAATATATTAAATTATCGTAAAATTAAACTACGTGAAAACAAAGAAGCGGTAGCATATTTTTGTCTTACAAAAATAAAATGATCCACCCACCCAACAGGAGCAACGAAGAAACCACGAGCACGAAGCCCGAAAAGGCATTAACCTGTACTTTATGGGTGTTTGTTTCCTTCGTGAAAATGTGCAACAACAATTTAAGATAAACAACCGCACCAACAACGGCACTTAAGATGGCGCCAACGGCAAGCACGGGATGTTCCGTTAGTATGTCTTGAATCATCAGCATTTTTCCGAAGAAACCAGAAAATGGAGGAATACCGCTGAGGGAAAGCAATGATATCAGCAGGGAAACACCCAATACGGGGTTTCGGTATCCTAGGCCCTTCAATGCAACAATATCATTTTCCTCGTCTTCGACATGTTGTGAGGACACCAATAAAATAAGCGAACTCGCACCATAAGCTAATAGGAATATAACCAAGTTGCGTCCGCCATGCTCGGCACCACTTAAAATAGAAAGTAAAGCAATACCTGTATTACTAATGCCCGAGAAGGCTAAAAGACGTTTGAGAGATTTCTGGTTAAAAGCAGAAAGATAGCCCAGGAATAAGGTAACTAGAATAACCACATACAAGAATGTTTCCCAGTTGCCCGCGAGATTTCCGAAGATTTTGCCCATGAGTTGAACGAGGGCAACTAATCCAGCAATTTTTACGGTGGTGGACATGTAGGCCAGCACGGGTTTTGAACTCCCATCGTAGACATCAGCAGTCCAAAAATGAAACGGAAAAGCCCCAACCTTAAACAACAGTGCAGCAAAAATCATCAACGCACCTGGAATCAGCAGTGCGGGTGTATAGAGACCACTTAAAATGGCAAAACTGATTTCATTCAAGTTGAAACTTCCTGTGGCACCAAAAACGAGGGCTATACCAAATAGTAGGATTGCGGTAGCAAAGGATCCTGTAAAGAAATACTTTAAGGCAGCCTCCGCCGAAGCTTCGTTTCCTCGACGGCTTCCTACCAGCACATAGACAGGAATCGAAAGAATTTCTAAACCGATAAAAAACATGAAAAAATCCCGAAAACCTATAAGGCATAGTGCACCGGTAAGCGAAAAAAGCATTAAAGAAGTCAAATCAGCGTAGTGCGCTTGATCCTTCGATTGCGAACCATAACCGAATAAAAGTACTAGGGCGGTCATCAAAATGCTCAATAAACTTAAAAGAATGCCAGTACTATCGAAAACCAAGGTGAAAAAATGGGATTTTAGAATCGAGTCATAAGTTCCGTAATAAAAGAACAGCATGAACGAGGCGGCTAGCCCAATAAGATTGCAAACCAAGGCCATCCAAGGTTTTTGATACATGCCCAAAAACAACGAAATCAATCCTGTGATAAAGAGTACAACAACCGCGTCCATTAGTTAATCAAATTTGGGGCGTCTTTTACCGTTTCAAGAAGGTATTGGACACTGGGTTTTACGAGTTCAAGGAGGGCGTTAGGATAAATCCCAAGGAATACGGCAAGTACAGCAATAATGGCTAATACGGCAATTTCGTTCCAAGCCAAATCGTTGGCGCTTGCTATTTTTGGAGCTCCCATGCTGCTCATCTGATAGGACCGTATCATGTAAACGGCACCCAACACCAAGGTAAGCGAAGCAATGATTCCAAGCACGGCATGGTAATCATACACAGCTTTGATGAGTAAAAACTCCCCGATGAAACCGGCTGTTAGAGGAACCGACAACGCAACCAATACTGTTACACCGAACCAAAAGCCAAAACGCGGGGCTAATTTCGCCAAGCCACCCATGGCCTGTAAATCTGAAGTACCAAAGCGTTGAACCGCAATGTCAGCACATAGGAACAAGCCAATCGCAATAAGGCTATGGTTAACCATTTGCACCACACTTCCCATCAGGGAATCCATTGAGAAAACCATAATTCCCGCGGTAATTAACCCCAAGTGGCTAATGGAGGCAAAGGCAAAAACTTTTCGGAGATTATTTTCACGCAAGGCAATCACTGCGCCATAAACAATCCCGACCACTCCCAAAATAATCACGGGAAGTTGCCAGAATTTAAGCGCCGAATAACTCAGGGGAATCATCCATTTTATCATGCCAAACAAAGCCATTTTGAGCATGATGGCGGATAATAACATGGTTCCCGCCATGGGCGCAGTGCTGTAGGTTGGAGGTTGCCACGAATGGAATGGGAATAAAGGGATTTTCACAGCGAAAGCGAGGAGAAAGCCGCTGAATATCCAGCAAACATATTTACTTGGAACCGCAGCAAACATCAATTTACTGTAATCAAAGCTTGGGGTATATGCACTCCATGCCAGAATAGCTAGAAGCATGAACAGTGAACCAAACAAAGTATACAGGAAAAAGGTGAGTAAATTCTTTTGGTTTTCTTTAGCGCCAAACCAATACAGCATCAGAAATACAGGAATGAGGGTCAATTCCCAAAACATGTAAAACAGAACGCCGTCTTCCGCAGCAAACACGCCATTCAAACCGAATTGCATTAAAAAAAGCAGACCATTGAACACTGGTTTTGACGATTCATCGCGATTATAATTGGCTAACGCCACTAAAAAAATCACCAAATTGCTCAAGGTTAACATCAGCATACCGAGGCCATCTACGGCCATGTTGAAGGTTATTCCCAAGGCGTTGGTGGCGCTGTTGTTCAGGAAGTACTCTTTTACATCCGGTTCGAACGAACTCAATTTGATGATTACAGCTACTAATGAAACCAAGGAAAATAACAAGGCAGAAGTTCTGCTCCAACGGCTTGGTATGAAAAACGAGGCTAAGCCTAAAATCAGGGGGAGTAAAATTAGTTCCAAGTTAGTTTCCTTTTATTAAGTAAAACACTACGAATAGGATCATTCCGATGACCATCCAGCTGAGGTAGGAAGAAACACTTCCATTTTGCAATCTTCGAAGTAAGTTGCCTGCTCGCCCTATCAGGTTTGTAAAACCGTCAATTCCCGATTTGATGCCCTTTTCTTCAACGATATTTTGGGTTTGGACACCCAGCCATTCCACAGGCTTCACGAATAGCATATGATACATTTCATCCCAATACAATTTACGATTGGAAACCTTTTCCCACCCCTTGAGAGCTTCATCTCCCTTCGCCAGGGATCCTTTTCGAACGTAGTTTTGAAATGCCCATAGCAACACACCTATACTCAAAAGCGACGCAATTCCCATGAGTCCGAGGGTGGTATTCATATCCGGAGACGCATGTTCAATCAAGTGCATACCTGGGATGCTATGCAGGTAGCCGGTTAACCAGTGGGCCGAATCGTGGAAGAACAATCCTGGTAGGTTTAGCAATCCCCCAAAAATGGAAAAAACTGCTAAAATCATCAAGGGAATAGTCATATTCAACGGACTCTCATGGGCGTGATCCCACGTGTGCTTGTCGCCGCGGTAGTCCCCATGAAAGGTTAAGAAGTAAAGACGAAACATGTAGATGGCTGTCATCGCGACTGACACCATGAGTAACCCATAAATTAATGGATTGTACGAAAAGAGGTGCCCCAAAATTTCGTCCTTGGAGAAAAAGCCCGAGAGCAAAGGAAAGCCGCTAATGGCCAAGGTACCTATGAGAAACGTCCAATGCGTGATGGGCATAATCTTCCTTAGGCCGCCCATTTTTCGGATGTCTTGTTCGTGATGCATTCCGTGAATTACACTTCCAGACCCTAAAAACAGCAAGGCTTTGAAAAAAGCATGGGTGGTAACGTGAAAGATCGCGACAGTGTAAGCGCCTAATCCTAGGGCAACCACCATCAAGCCTAATTGAGAAACGGTTGAATAAGCCAACACTTTTTTGATATCGTTTTGCCGAAGAGCCATGAAGGCAGCAGCAATGGAAGTAGCGACACCAACGTATAGCATAATATCTTTCGTCAATGGAGCCATTTCAAACAAGAAATTCGAACGTGCCACTAAATAAATTCCAGCCGTCACCATGGTAGCTGCGTGGATGAGGGCAGAAACGGGCGTAGGTCCCGCCATAGCGTCGGGTAACCAGGTAAACAAAGGAATCTGGGCGCTTTTGCCTGTTGCAGCCAGGAATAAACACAAGGTAATTCCTAGGAACATGACCGTACTCACGGTGGGCATTTGTTCTACCGTTTGTGCTATTTCGAGAAAATTGAGGGTACCAAAAGCGTTCAATAGCATGAAAATGGCGAAAATCAAACCGGCATCTCCGATTCGGTTCATCACAAAGGCCTTACGCGCAGCCAAGCTATTCGCGATTCCTTTCTTGGGATCACTGTAATGAAAACCAATCAACAAGAACGAACAAATACCAACCCCTTCCCAACCGAAGAACAAAATCAAGTAATTTCCTCCTAAAACCAAGAGGAGCATAGCGAAAATGAACAAATTTAGGTAGGTGAAGAATTTGTAATACCCTTCATCGTCCTTCATGTATCCCATGGAAAAGAGATGAATTAAGGTGCCAATTCCCGTGATAATCAAGGCCATCCAAATGGAGAGATGGTCGATTAAAAAGTTGATTTGAATACTAAATTGATCCAACTTCAACAAAGTAAAAACATCCACTTGGACGGGCGAATTTACCTTATTAAATAGGGTTAGGACGATTAAAAAGCAAGTGAAAATCACCCCTGTACCCAAGGCTCCTGAAATATTTTTCGGTAGATGCTTCCCCAACATCCCATTGATTAATCCTCCGAATAACGGTAAAGCCAAAAGTATAAAAACCAATCCTTCAACGCGCATAACTATCCTTTAAGTTTATTGAAAATACTGATGTCGATGGTACGCAGTTGACGGTAAGCCAAAATTAAAATCGACAAACCCACTGTGGCTTCGGCTGCAGCCACAACGATGATGAAAAACACGAAAATTTGAGCGTCGGCATTGTTGTAATAACAGGAGAACGTTACCATTAATAAATTGACCGCATTTAACATCAGTTCAATGCACATTAAGAGCACGATCATGTTTCTGCGAATCATTACTCCAAAAGCCCCAATAACAAAAAGCAACGTGGCTAGAATAACATAAAAATCAACATTGATAGGCGTGGCTTGCGGCATATTAATCAATCATTTGTTTTTCGCGTTTGGCGAGCAGAATCGCACCCACCATCGCTGAAATAAAAAGAATACTCGAAATTTCAAAAGGAACTACATACTTCGTAAACAGGGTGTTTCCTAGGTTTTTCACCAAGCCGATATTGCTCAAAGCCACATTGTCTCCTGGTTGAGAAACAAGAACGATGTCTTTCAATGCCGCGATAAACACGACAAACAAGGTTCCTGCGGCAATGCTGGCAATAATCCATGAAAGGGTAGGGGTTTTGGGCTCCGACTCTTTATTCAGGTTAAGCAACATGAGTACGAAAAGAAACAACACCATAATGGCTCCCGCGTAAACGATGAGGTTGACAATCGCCAAGAACTGCGCGTTCATCATGATGTACAGTCCGGAAATAAAGAAAAAGGTGACCACCAAATACAACACACTGCGCACCGGATGTTTACTGATAACAACCATCAGCGCTGCTGCGACGGTTAAGGCGCCAAGAATTTGAGTTAGGATCGTTGCTATCATACGTGGGTTCGTTTTCCGGTGAATTGACGCTTGGTAATATCGATGCGAGAATCTGCGGGTTCCACCAATTTGTCTTTGCCATAGATGAATTCACCTCGTTCGAACTGGGTGGGCACCAAACGGTCGGTTAAAAACACCGCCTCCTTTGGACAGGCCTCTTCGCACAAACCGCAAAAAATACAACGCAGCATGTTGATTTCATAAGTCACGGCATATTTCTCTTCACGGTACAAGTGCGCCTGGTCCTTCGTACGTTCCGCGGAGGTCATCGTAATCGCCTCAGCCGGACATGCCACTGCACATAACCCGCATGCGGTACAATTCTCACGTCCTTGTTCATCACGTTTAAGCACATGCATACCGCGGTAAATAGGGGCGAATTCTCGTGTTTCTTCGGGGTATTTTACCGTCTTACGGCGCTTTAATATATGCTTGAAGGTAACCATCATTCCTTTGAGAATCGCGGGAATATATAGCTTTTCCACAAACGTCATCGGTTTATCCGAAACAACTTTTTTTCTATTCGTGAGTGACTCCATAGTGTTCAATTAAAACCAATGATGATAAAATGCCACAACAAAACCGGTGATTAACATATTCACCAAGGCGATCGGGATTAACACTTTCCATCCGAGGTGCATGAGTTGGTCGAAACGAAAGCGGGGAATGGTCCATCGAATCCACATGAAGACGAAAATCAAAAGGAAAATTTTAGCAAAAAATACAGCAACCCCGATAATAGCCAAGAGGTTCGGGTTATCCTTCAAGGCATCCATTCCCGGGAAATTATAGCCTCCAAAGAAAAGAATGGCCATGATGGCAGAGGATACAAACATCGCCACGTATTCGGAGAATAGAAATAAACCCAATTTCATGGAGCTGTATTCGGTATGGTATCCGCCTATGAGCTCGTTCTCGCATTCGGGTAAGTCAAAAGGAGCTCGGTTGGTTTCGGCCAAGGCGCAAATGAAAAATACGATAAAAGCCACAGGTTGATACCAAATATTCCAATTTAGTCCATGCTGGCTTTCAACAATCGCTCTAAGGTCTAGGCTTCCGGAAATCATGATGATGGTAATGGCCGAGATTCCCATCGCCAATTCATACGAAATCATTTGCGACGAGGCGCGAATTGCGCCAAATAAAGAGTATTTATTGTTGGAAGCCCAACCACCAATCATGATTCCATAAACGCCAATAGAAATGATGCCGAAGGCAAAAAGAATCCCGATGTTGATTTCGGCCACTTGCAGGGAAATCTCCCTTCCAAACAAATGAAGGTTGGGACCCCAAGGAATGATAGCGCTCGTAATCAAGGAGGTAAACATGGCAATACCCGGACCAATAATGAAGAGCCATCGATCGGCATTCATGGGGGTAAAATCCTCCTTCATGAACATTTTCACGCCGTCAGCAATCGGTTGTAATATTCCGAAAGGTCCTGCACGATCCGGTCCTACACGATCTTGAATCCAAGAGGCCAATTTTCGTTCAAAATAGGTTTGATAGGCAGCGATTCCCAACGAAATCAGGAACAAAAGCACTACCAAAACCAACTTATCCATCCAGTAAAAAGTTTCCATCAGCCAATACGTTTTACGGGTTTGTCAATCGTGGTAGCATATTTCCCTTGAGCAATAACGGATTGTCGGTTGATTACACGAGGGCCAAGGATATTCCATTCAGAAGCGTCTTTTTTCTCAAAACGGCAGTCGTTGCATAACCAAGCTGTTTTTTGATCAATCGCTTCCACCTCGCCATACTTGTCTTTTCGCGCGGTAACACGATAAATTTCATTGCCAAACATCCAAACCACGGCCTTTCCGCAACATTTGGTACAAGACCTTTCAGCTTCCATGGGTTTCAGAAACCAAACGCGGCTTTTAAAGCGGAAGGTTCGATCCGTAAGTGCTCCCACAGGACACACATCGATCATGTTTCCTGAAAAATCGTTTTCCACAGCCTCTTGGATGTAGGTCGAAATTTCAGCATGTTCGCCACGGTGCAACACCCCGTGAACCCGTTTGTCGGTTAATTGGTTGGCTACAAATACGCAGCGGTAACACAAGATACAACGGTTCATGTGCAATTTGATTTTGTTCCCAATATCTATCGGATCAAACGTCCTTCGATCTTCCTCGTATCGGGTTTTGGCACTTCCGTGTTCGTAGCCCAAATCCTGCAAATGGCATTCGCCAGCTTGGTCACAAATAGGACAATCCAGTGGATGGTTTGCAAGCAAGAATTCCACCACACCGCCACGGTTGTTGTGGACACGTTCGCTGGTTTTATTATTGACCACCATGCCATCTTGCACCGGGGTAGAGCAAGAAGCCACCAATTTGGGCATCGGACGCGGGTCAGCCGCGGAACCTGCTGCGACTTCTACCAAACAAGTGCGGCATTTTCCACCGGTTCCCGGTAATTTACTGTAATAGCACATGGCAGGAGGCACAGCATCTCCGCCAATTTGGCGTGCGGCGTTGAGAATGGTCGTTCCGGGTTCAACCGAAACTTCAATGCCATCTATTGTTACTTTTACCATAGCTCGTTTTTATGCAACCACGGGTTGCTGAATTAAACCGTAATTTCTTGTTTGCGCCTCTTCCGGATGGGTCACGTGCCATTCGAATTCTTCTCTAAAATGATGAATGGCAGCAGCCACAGGCCAAGCTGCAGCATCGCCTAATGGACAAATGGTATTTCCTTCAATTTTTTTATTGATGTCCGCTAATAAGTCAATGTCGTGCAATTGCCCTTTTCCCGTTTCAAGACGATGCAGTACTTTTTCCATCCATCCGGTACCTTCTCGGCAAGGCGAACATTGTCCGCAAGATTCATGGGCATAAAAACGGGTGAAATTCCAAGTGTTTCGCACAATGCATTGGTCTTCATCGAACACGATAAATCCACCTGATCCCAACATTGACCCCGTTTTAAAACCGCCATCAGCCAAACTTTCGTACGTCATCAAGCGATCTTCTCCTGCGGCCGTTTTGGTCACCAAATAATGCGGCAAAATAGGAACCGAAGATCCCCCGGGAACACATGCTTTGAGTTTTTTTCCGTTAGCAATTCCTCGACAATAATCGTCCCCGTAAATGAATTCTTCTACGGTCATTCCAAGCTCAATTTCATAAACTCCCGGACGAACTAAATTTCCGCAAGCCGAGATGAGTTTGGTGCCTGTGCTTTTTCCAATGCCAATCGCTGCATAGGCTTCTCCGCCGTCTCGAACTATCGATACAACGGCAGCAATGGTTTCCACATTGTTCACTACGGTAGGACAACCCCATAAGCCTTTCACTGCGGGAAAAGGCGGTTTAATCCTGGGATTTCCACGCTTACCTTCCAAAGATTCCAACAACGCGGTTTCTTCTCCACAAATGTAGGCTCCCCCTCCCGGGGTAACCACCAAATCGTGGTCGAATCCACTGCCCATGATGTTTTTACCCAGAAATCCTTTAGCATAGGCCTGTTGAATGGCTTTTTCCAAAATTTCGAGGAGGTACATGTATTCTCCGCGAATGTAGATGTATGAGGTATTGGCACCCAAGGCATACGAGGAAAGCACCATGGCTTCAACCAGCAGGTGCGGGATTTTCTCCATCAAAAAGCGGTCTTTAAACGTTCCCGGTTCGGATTCGTCCGCGTTGCATACCAAATAGCGGGGAATTCCTTCGGGCTTGGCTAAAAAAGACCATTTCATACCGGTAGGAAAACCGGCACCGCCGCGGCCTCGTAATCCCGATTTTTTAACTTCCTCCACCACTTCTTCCGGGCTCATTTTTTTGAGCGCCTTTTCTAAGGTGTTATAGCCACCATGCTTAACATAAACATCTATTCCTTCGATTCCGGGAACTTCCAAATGTTCTAAAAGTAATTTTCTGTTATTCATAAGGCTCCGGGTTCAATGGTTCCTTGGCTGTATTGCTCAATTAATGCGTCTACTTTTTCGGGCGTAAGGTGTTCGTGAAAGCGATGGCGGCATTGTAGCAAAGGTCCATAACCGCATCCGCCTAAACATTCCGCAGTTTTCAGGGTAAAGAGACCATCTTCTGTGGTTTCACCCACGCCAATGTTCAAGCGCTGACCAATGTGTTCGATCAATTGGTCGCTTCCTACCAGCATACAAGGTCCAGTACGACAAACTTCAAAAACATATTTACCCACCGGTTCCAAATGAAACATGGTGTAAAAGGTGGCTACCTCGTATACTTCAATCGCTTGAATATGAAGAATTTCTGCGATTTTATCCATGGTGGGTACGCTGATCCAGCCCAACTCCGCTTGCGCCAAATGCAACAAGGTTAAGATCGCGCTTTTTTGTTTGCCTTCGGGAAATTGTTGGATGGCACGGTCCATTTTTCCAAGCAATGCTTCGGAGAAATTTACGGGTTCCGTGGTTCTTATGGGTTGGGTAGTATGACTCATCGTTTATGCATCTAATTCGCCGGCAATGACATTAATACTGCTTAAGGTAATGACCGCATCGCTGATGTTCGAACCAGTAATCATTTCAGGATACGCTTGGTAATAAATAAAACACGGTCTCCGGAATTGCAAGCGGTACGGGGATCTACCTCCATCGCTGATTAAATAATAGCCCAGTTCCCCGTTTCCACCTTCAACGCTATGATACACCTCACCCACAGGCACTTCGGATTCCCCCATGATAATTTTGAAATGGTAAATGAGTGCCTCCATGTTGTTGTACACGTCTTTTTTATCCGGTAAGAAAAATTCAGGAACCTCCGCATGGAAAGCCCCTTCGGGTAAGTTGTTGTAGGCTTGTTCGATGATTCGAAAACTCTGACGAATTTCTTCTTGGCGCACCATGAATCGGTCGTACGTATCGCCATTTACACCAACAGGAATAATAAAATCGAAGTCTTCGTAGGATGCATAAGGATGCATCACACGTACGTCGTAATCCACTCCTGCTGCACGAAGGTTTGGTCCAGTGAAACCGTAGGCTAATGCACGTTCCGCGGAAATGGGTCCTGCACCACGGGTTCGGTCCATGAAGATTCTGTTTCTTTCCAACATTCCGTTCCACTCTTCAAAAGCTGCAGGAAAAGTGCGCATGAATTCTTTTAACTTTTGATGGAAGACCGGGTTGAAATCTTTATCGAACCCACCAATGCGCCCAATGTTGGTAGTCAAGCGCGCTCCACACATCTCTTCGTAGAGTTCGTAGATTTTTTCACGTTCGGAAAAAGGATAAAAGAAGCTCGTTAATGCGCCGGTATCTACCCCAATGATGGAGTCGCAAATCAAATGGTCTGCAATCCTGGCGAGTTCCATAATGATAACGCGCATGTAATCCACGCGTTTTGGCACTGAGACGCCGAGTAATTTCTCCACGGTCATGTGCCAACCCAAGTTGTTGATGGGAGAAGAACAGTAATTTAAGCGATCGGTTATCGGGGTAATTTGGTTGTAAGGACGTCGTTCGGCAAGTTTTTCAAAGGCCCGGTGAATGTAGCCCACGGTTTGCACAGAATTAAGGATTTTTTCGCCATCAACCGTTAAGATGTTTTGAAAAATACCGTGCGTCGCTGGGTGGGTGGGTCCAAAATTAATGGTGGCAATATCGCCGTCAATGGTTTCCTTGGAAAGCACTTGGCCGTTGGAGAGTCGTATGAGGTTATCGGTTGAATTCATCTTCATGCATTGCTTATCGGCCAAAGAAACGGTCGTCTTTATCTTCTCGTGTCGCATCTTCTAAAGGATGCTGCTTTAACATGGGGTGGTAATCCATTTCGTCCATGTTTAAAATTCGTGTAAGGTTCGGGTGACCTTCGAAGTTAATTCCAAAAAAATCATAGGTTTCGCGTTCCATCCAGTTGGCGGTTTCAAACAAGGAGGTTACACTTTTAATGCTGGGCTGCTCGGCGGGAAGATACGCTTTTACTCTCAATCGAAGGGCATTTTTCCAGCTGTGAAGGTGGTACACGACGCACAATTCTCTTGCTTCCATTTCGGGATAGTGCACTCCGCCAAGGAGCGTCAAAAAATTAAACGACAATGCCGTATCCTGCTTTAATTGTTCGATGATCTCATAGGCGTCTGTGGATGCTACTTCAATCACGAGGGTATCGTAGAGTTCTTCACTCAAGGCAATACGCTCGCCGAAAAGCGCATAGATAGCTTGGGATAACTCGCTATTTGTCATTTTCTGCATTCGTTACCTCGATTTTATATTCGCTCAATAAGTGACGGTATTCTTGGCTGTATCTTCGTCGCATGGGTTCATGTTTGACCAAGCGGTGAATGTTCATTACCCCATCGATAATTTGCTCAGGACGTGGAGGACAACCCGGCACATAAACATCTACAGGAATGATGCGATCAATGCCTTGAAGTACGCTGTACGTGTCAAAAATACCTCCTGAAGAAGCACAAGCACCTACCGAAAGAACCCATTTGGGCTCAGCCATTTGTTCATAGACTTTTTGCAAGACAGGCCCGAGTTTTTTCGAAATGGTGCCAGCAACGATGAGCAAATCGGATTGGCGGGGTGTAAAGCTCATGCGTTCCATTCCGAAACGGGATAAATCATACATGGAACCCATGGTGGCCATGAATTCAATGCCACAACATGAGGTAGCGAAGGGAAGGGGCCAAACCGAGTTAGATCGTGCCAAGGCAACTGCTTTGTCCAGGGTGGTTAGTTGATAACCTTCGCCATTAATGACTTCCAAATCTTCTATTTTTCCCATTCTAATGCGCCTTTTTTGCGAACATAAATAAATCCAATAAGGAAGAATCCTACAAACAGTACCACAGCGAGAAGCCCTTCGAGTTTTAATTCATGAAAGTTCACGGCATAGGGATAAAAGAAAATCACTTCGACATCAAACAATACGAAAAGAATTGCCGTCATAAAGTAGCGAATCGACACTGGAAAACGGGCATTTCCTTGACCTTCGATACCGCATTCAAAATTCTCTTCCTTTTTCTTTGACTTAACACGCGGGGTAAGGAGGTGTGTTGCGAACAGGGTGAAAATCACAAAGCCCGCCGCTACAGCGACTTGCATCAGTAAAGGAAGATAGTTGAGGTTCGAACTGGTATCCATGCGCTTGGTTAAGACTTTGACAAATTTAGGTTTTACTTTTTATTCAACGGAAATAAAATGCTACTTTTTTGATTTTAATGTAAGCTTGCTAAATATCGTTCAGCATCCAACGCAGCCATACAACCCGTTCCTGCTGCGGTAATTGCTTGACGGTAGGTTTTATCTGCAGCGTCTCCGGAAACGAATACGCCTGGCACATTGGTTTTGGATGTTCCTGGCTGTGCGTATTGGATGTACCCGGTTTCATCAAGATGGATGAAATCTTTAAAGATGGCGGTATTTGGCGTATGTCCTATCGCTACAAAGAATCCTGTGCATGGGATTGTACGCTCCTCGTTCGTCACGTTGTTTTTTACAAGTGCCCCAGTAACGACTTGGCCATCGCCCAACACTTCAACGGTTTCCGTATTGTACAGGATTTCAATGTTCGCTGTCTTTTTAACGCGATCTGCCATGATTTTCGAAGCCCTAAAATCGTCCTTGCGGACAAGCATTGTTACTTTGGTACAAAGTTTTGAAAGATAGTGTGCTTCTTCACAGGCGGAATCACCGGCGCCAACAATTACGGTTTCTTGCCCTCGATAGAAGAACCCATCGCACACGGCACATGCAGAAACGCCGCCTCCTGTTTGCAGGTAATGCTGTTCGCTAGGAAGCCCTAAGTATTTTGCCGAAGCTCCGGTGGCAATGATGACGGTTTCTGCGTGAATTTCCGTGCCGTCCTCAGCCCAGCAGGTATGAATCGTTCCAGAAAAATCGACTTTTGAAATAAAACCAGAACGCACATCGGTTTCAAAGCGCAAGGCTTGTTCCCGAAGTTGAATCATCATTTCGGGGCCTGTAACACCTTGGGGATATCCTGGGAAATTCTCTACTTCGTTGGTGGTCGTGAGTTGACCTCCAGGCTGAAGACCTTCATAGAGCAGGGGTTTCATTTCTGCACGAGCCGCATAAATGGCTGCCGTATATCCGGCCGGCCCTGAACCGATAATCAAACATTTAGTTTTCATTGGGGTTGTAAATTTTAGTCAACAAAACTAAAACAATTATTTCTTGCTTTGGTTGAAATTAGCTAAGCTTAAAACCCAATTTTAGCATTGACTTGCTTTAAATATCTAATTTTTGCGATCGAAAAGGCAACGTTTTTCCTTCGGGATGAACGATTTTCCAAGCACTATTTTTTTCAAAATGAATGGCGTACTTCTTTGCATTCTTGGAAATATCAATTCGATTACCGGAGTTAAAGAACGTTATACCGCCCACGTTTACCTTGTGCGAGGAAGCTAAATAGACGGTATCCAATTTTTGATAGGGGTAGATGGAAGCATAATTTGCACATAGCAAGCCTAATGATTTAGCCTTGAACTTATCTTTCGTTTTCGGAACAATAAGCGTTGCGTTGCCTTCTTGTTTGTAAACGAGCACGGGCAGGTTGCTTTTCAAAAGATACAAGTGCGATTCTTGTTGACGTTGAAATCGATCATGGGTAACGAGAAGTAAAATGAAAGTAAGTGGAAGCACCCTTAGGCACCAATGCCATCGCTTCCAGAAAAAAAACAACATGCTGCATAGCATTGCGAGGGTTGTCGTAGACGTTAGCACGAAGCCCTTTTCTACGGCTCCCGGAAGGTTTGCAACCGCATGTAAAAATTCATTCAAGGCTTTGAGTGAATATTGAAAAGGAAAGGCGACCAAGTCCCCAAGTACCGGAATAGCGCAAAGAAACAAATAGCAAAAACCCAGGTACATGGCTATGCCCGATAGCACCACCACCCCAAGGTTGGCCAGTAGAAAGTAATTAGGAAAGGCATGAAAATAATAGAACGTTAACGGAATGGTAAGGGCTTGCGCCGCAAGCGCTATGGAGGTACTGCTCCAGATAAAACGAAGCCGTTTAGGTTTTACTTTTAACCACGCTTCGATAGGTTTTTGAAAATTGACGATGCCAAACACGGCTAGAAAGGAAAGTTGAAAGCCAATGTCCATGGCGCAGTCGGGATCTAAAGCCAGCATGATAAAGGCGCATAAGAAAAGCACGTGGTTTTGTTCTAGACGCTTTCCTGCCATTTGACCTAAATGAAGCACGGTAAACATCAACACAGAACGGACCACACTCGGACTTAAGCCGGTAAGGACGGCATAGGCCCACAACATTGCAATACAAGAGATTTGTACTGTTGTTTTGGAAATCAAGCGATGAAATAGTCCAAAAAGCAACCACAGAATTTGTGCAAACAAAGACACGTGCATACCTGATACGGCTAACACATGGATGGCCCCCGTGGCGGAAAAGTCGGCCTTGCTCGTTGGGTCTACTTCGGAAGCATCTCCTAGCAATAAGGCTTTGGCTAATCCATATTCTTCGTTGTGCAATTGCTTTCTGAAAATTACGGAAATGTGCCCGCGTAAACGGTGCAGTGGCGCAAGCAATTCCTGTCGGTTCGCCACAATGGTGAGGCTGTCAGTGATAAAGCACTCTTGCGTGATGCCTTTTGATTTATAGTAGGTCACCTCGTCGAAGGCACCGGGGTGCTCTTCGTTTGTTATGGGGGTGATTTGTACTGGCACAAGTGCTATTGTTCCCTCTGTTGGTATGGTATTTTTAGGTAAAATCGTACAACTGAGTAGCCTTTTTGATGGTATCAAATCCAAGCCTTTTCTTTCATACAGTTGCCCCACAGCCTTATAAACTTTACCTTTTTTTTGCACCTTAGTCCATCTGATGTATTCCGCGTGCTTGTATTTGAGTATATTTTGCACAGGATGAGACGCTAAACCTCCTAAGGCCATGAATGTGAGGAGCAAAAGCAGGGAATAAATCAAACGGTGTTGAATTAAAAATAGACTAACAATTAGCACAATGGTAATCGACAATGCTGCGGTAATTCCCCAATCCATAGGTAGATGATAACCGCACATGAATGCAAACAGGGAGCAGGGCAATAATACCTTAGGTCCAACCGAAGATGGAAAACTAATTTTCATTATGGTTTTAGTTACAGGTAGAATTTCCCGTCGATAAGCTCGATTTTCTGGCGTAATTGTAAATCGCGAAGGATGCGCTTCAGGTCGTCTTTGGGCAAGGGAATCCTTTCTATCAATTCAATATAAGACAAGGGCATTTGCAAGGCCTCAAGAATGAAGTGTTCCACTTCTTTTAAATTCCATTGGCTGTGCACACAGACGTCACAGGTGCCACATGGCTCAGCTTCCTGTCCAAAGTAGTTTAAGATCTGTACCACCCGACAAGTTTTTGTGTCCAAATACGCCAAAACGGCTTTTAACTTTTTGTGCGTTACCTCTTTACGAAGTTGCAGCGATTCATAACGAAGTTGCAGTTGCTCATCGCGGCGGCGTTCTTTCAGAAAAACAACAGCAGGAAGGTTGGATTGGGGTACATACTCGAGAACACCATGGCTGTGCATAAATGCTAAGATTTCATGCACACGTTGACCTGTTATTTTAATCTTTTCGGCAATATGTTCCAAATGAACAGCGATTGGTCGGTCTTCGTCATAGGAAGTAGCGCGTTCAATGACTTGTACGACAGGATAAGTTTCCGGGTGCTTTATTTGAAAAGAATATAAATCCACACCATGGGTTAAAAACTGTACCGTGGAAGGGTGGAAAGTGCGTTCATCGAAAAGAATTTCTTCGCTGAGTTCAAGGATTTTAAGTCTGTGGTACACTTCCAAATATGTCAGGTTTACCGATTCGGAGAAGGCATGTAAGTCAATGGAATACCTTTCATTTTTACCGGAGCCCAGGGCGATACGCAATTCGGATAGCAGCTGGATATAGGTTTCTTTAACTTCTTGAATTTCAGGAAAACGTACTTGAAACTGGGCCATAAATTCAAACTCTTCTCTACCATCCACGAATGCTATGGCTCTCGACATTAGCCCATCTCTTCCTCCACGTCCTGCCTCCTGCACATAAGCTTCCAAGTTTTGTGGGAAGTCGTAATGCAACACATATCGTACGTTGGGCTTGTCAATTCCCATCCCAAAAGCATTGGTCGCAATCATTACAGACACAGCTCCCTCCATCCACAATGACAATGCTTGACTTCGTTCGGCTGCGCTCATGCCGCCATGATAAATAGCCGCTGGGATTTTATTGGCATAAAAAACTTTAGCAAGATCTTTCACGGCCTTTCGTGTCCCGCAGTAAATGATTCCGCACATGTCCGTTTTTCCGTTGCAATAGGCTAATATGCTGGCAATTTTATTAGGTGTTGGAATGATTTCGTAAGTTAAATTTTTTCTGTAGAAGGAGGAACTGAGTACCGCTGGGTTCACCAAACGCAGTTGGTCCGATATATCTTGCACTACTTCTGGCGTCGCCGTCGCCGTAAGCGCAATGAATTGTGCTTCTGGACGTTGTTCCCTCAATTCGTGAATATGCCGGTATGAAGGTCGGAAATCGTGACCCCATTCGGAAATGCAGTGCGCCTCGTCCACTACAATGAGTCCCAAGGGCAGCTGTTTAATTTTTTCTCTGAAAAATGGTGTTTGTATTCGTTCTGGTGAGAGATATAAAAAGTCGTAGGCACCCAATACTGCGTTGTTTACTATTCTTTCGATGTCGCGATAATTCAGTGCGCTGGTCAGCGCCACCGCGCGAAGGTTGCGTTGCTTCAAATTGCTTACCTGGTCGTCCATTAAGGAAATGAGGGGCGAAATGACAAGCGTTAATTTGCGAAAAGTGAGACCAGGCACTTGAAAGCAAATGGATTTACCACCTCCTGTTGGCAACAATGCCAATACGTCACGACCTGATAATACAGCTTCAACGATGGGTTTTTGGGCTTCACGAAAATCATCGTAGCCCCAAAATTGTTTTAGAATATCCTTCGCAGCACGGAACATGGCCATCTTGACGAGTAAATGTACTATTTATTACGCCTATTGTGGTATAAGTTGTTCACAATCGTATTTCAACGTATATTAGCATTCAAAAAAAATTCATGATAACAAAAGAGCTAAATATTAAAATTGAGCGCGTGGAAAATTCGGCGATAGCGAATGTAGACTGGGGAAATTTAGCTTTTGGAAGAATTTTTACAGATCACATGTTGATGATGGATTACGCTGATGGCCAATGGCAGGAACCGTCAATCGTACCTTTTCAATCCATACCGATGCACCCAGGAATGTCTTCCATTCACTATGGTCAGTCGATATTTGAAGGTTTAAAAGCTTACCGCCATGCCGATGGACGCGTTTCAGTATTTCGGCCAGACAAAAATGCAGCGCGGTTTAATGAATCGGCAAAGCGGATGTGCATGCCTGAAATACCCAATGAACTTTTTATTGCTTTGGTACAACAAATTGTCGGCATTGATCAGGAATGGGTGTCATCCCTTCCAGGCCATTCCTTGTATATTCGACCGTTTATGTTTGCTACAGATTATTGGGTGGGCATTAAACCCTCAGATACCTATAAATTTATGATTATCCTTTCACCTGTCGGAACATACTATTCGGAGCCGGTGAGGGTGAAAATTGAGCCCTATTACACCCGAGCAGCGAAGGGAGGTACCGGGCGTGCAAAGGCCGCTGGAAATTATGGCGCAGGTATGTACCCGGCGAAGTTTGCACAAGATAAAGGGTACCACCAGTTGGTGTGGACCGATGCAAGCGAACACAAATTTATCGAAGAATCGGGAACGATGAATATTTTGTTTCAAATTAATGATATCTTGATTACCCCTTCCGAAGAGGAAGATACGATTTTACGCGGTGTTACGAAAAGATCTATTCTTGACTTGGCGGCCTCTTGGGGCGTGAAAATTGAAGAAAGGAAAATAAGTGTTGAGGAGGTTATTGATGCGGCAAAGTCGGGAACCCTGCAGGATGCCTTTGGTGCAGGCACCGCGGCCACCTTGGCGCAAATTGCTGTGATTGGCTATAATGATCATGACTATCAGTTGCCCTCCATTGCTTCAAGAACGCTTTCTAATAGGCTTAAAACGCATCTTTCTGACCTCAAAACAGGAAATGTGGAAGACACTTTCGGGTGGAATTATTTTGTGTAGGATAGTTTTCTGATTAACATCCGTTGGAAGATACGATGCGATGTTCAGTTTTCCTTTTTCTTTTCGTATTTCTCCATGGCGCCACAAGCTTTGGTCAAACGATTTTCCGGGTACATTGTCTCGATAAAAATTCGCTCCAACCTATACCCAATGCCGAGGTTGAAATCAACAACGGTGACACCCTGTTCAAGTTGATTACCAACGTAAACGGTTATGTCTTATCTTCTGAAATCTTCGTTTATGATAAATATCGCACGCTAATCAGCGTTCAGCATCCTTTGTACGAAACACAGGTGCTAAGAAACAATTTTTTCCAATTTGAAATTGATACCCAAGAGGTAAAGTTGTTTTTGAAACCCATTAAACAACAATGGTTCGATCCTGTAAAAGTAAAGGCGCCCGGTGTACCCGATACGGTGTTTCAATCCAAGGAATTTAATGTGGCAGACTTCGAAGTTACAGAAAATGGCGATTTTATTTTGCTCGTCTATCCCAAACGGACCGGCCAACGAAATTCGTTAGTGCTCTTTGATGGAATCACCGTCAAGGATAGTTTGGCGGTGGACCAAGAGGGGATAAATCTGATTAAAGATTACAGAAACAAAATTCACTTGGTGTGCCACGAACAGGTGTTCCAAGTACAAACCCTACAAAACAAAATTACGCTTAATTCGATACCAAAAAGTTACTTTACGACCTATGTTATGCCCATTGTCGACACCACGACAAGTAAGATGTTTTTCAATAATTACAACGAGTTTTATCCGGCATTCGATTATTTTTCTTTAGATCTCATTGATTCAACCTACAGGAAAGTAATTCATATAGAAGATACCTTTATGATGGAACTGTACCGTTCGGAGTATAAATGGGTGGATGTGCGAACCCAGCTTTGGGCCAAGCGCAAAGAATTAGAAACGGGAATTGATGCGCAAATATGGGTAGGGGCGAATTACTTTACACAATCCATTTACTTTAAAATGCCTTTTGCTCCAATGTTTAAGGTGTGTGATAGCATCTATGTGTTTGATTTTCCTTCGGATCGCCTATTCGTGCACAATGGCTTTGGCGAGAGGGAGCGGTCCTTGGCGATTCATTTCCATTATAAAAAGGACAAAACAGGATGGAAAAGAAACATCCTAATGGATCAATCTACGGGTGTGCTCTACGCAGTTTTTGAAAAAGACGGCATCACCAGTTTGGGCCAAATTGACCTTCAAAAAGGAACGATAACCACTTTTCATAAGATCTATCACAAATACGTAGAGAAAATTAGAATTCATAAAGGCTATGTCTATTACATATATCGCCCTTTTGAATCCATTCAGAAACGATTTTTGTATAAAGAGCGCTTACTTGACTAAGGTCACATGACCGTCGGCCTTGGTGGTGCCTTGATCGGTTACATCATAACTTACCTTCCAAGAATATGTTCCGAATTGGGCGAGTTTGCCTTTATACTTCCCATCCCATCCGTCTCCTGGTTTATTGCTCTCAAAAACAACCTCCCCCCAACGGTTGTACACTTCAAATTTATAGTATTTTACTTGCGTTATGTTGCTTATGATTGGCGTGAACACATCGTTTAACCCGTCCCCATTCGGCGTAAAGGCATTGGGAACCGTTAATCGAACAATGTCATTGCTTTCAACAATTCCCGTAGCGGTATCACTACATCCATTGGCATCGTACACCACCAAGGTTACATTGTATGAATCGATGGTATAAGGAGGGAAGGTGTGCAGCGGATTATCAACCGAGGAAGTGCCTCCGTCCCCAAATTGCCAGGCAGAACTGGTGTAATTTTGCGAATTATTGATAAACCCTAATTCACC
>Ga0214923_10002991_pt1 | contig 21669 bp, 22 predicted proteins | sample LL1510_MetaG_FD_177993 | JGI IMG/M metagenome (GOLD analysis project Ga0214923, IMG submission 177993) | Freshwater microbial communities from Lake Lanier, Atlanta, Georgia, United States - LL-1510 | ecosystem: Environmental > Aquatic > Freshwater > Lake | place: USA: Georgia | collected...
TGATTTTGATTTCTTAAAACTATCATAATCATCTTTAATAATATAATGATAACATATAACATTACCATAATACATTGGAAAATGCGGACATAAATCCTTTCTAACTATTTTCGTTAATTCATTTGCCGTTTTTATTTCAGTATATGTTTTAAACCCCTTATGTTTATAAATCTTTGAAGAAAATGTAAATACCTTCTTTGCTTTTTCTCTAAATTCACTTATAAATGATACACCATATTTATTATCAACACCTAATCTTTTTTTTAATATTATTCTATTACCTATTCTATAAGAATAAGAACCATCATTATTTTTTTTATATATTCTTACACATCCTGTTTTTTTATTTTTTAACTCTCTTTTCATTAACATATAATATTTATTTCTTCTATATATTTCAGCACTAACTCTATTTATAAATGGTGATAATGCTTTTCTTACTTTTTTAATTGCTTTTATTTTTTCATCTAAATTTTTCTCCTTTAATTGTTTATATTCTTTTATTGGATTTTTAGAATTATTTCTATTTAAATAATCTATTGTTGGCATTTTAGAAATAATTTTTTTATTTAATTCATTTTTTTCATCAAGTATTTTTAATAATTCTTTTCCTATTTTTCCAGTTTTTGAAACGCATTTATTTGTTTTGGGATTTAATATTTTATCCTTTTCACATTCTTTTTTTTCATCAAGTTTTTTTAATAATTCTTTCCCTATTTTTCCCGTTTTTGAAACACATTTATTTGTTTTGGGATTTAATATTTTATCCTTTTCACATTCTTTATTCATAATTACTATTTATTATAAATATAAATAAAAATAATAAACTTTTTATTAAAAAATAATCTTATTTTTATTATCTTTAAAAAATTCCTCTTTTATTATTGTATAAGAATTTTTATTTATTATTTTTTCTCCATATGGTAATGTTTTTAATAATATTGTTTTATTATTATATAATACAGAACTTAATAATATAGGTAATATAAATATATATTCTTTGAATTTATCAACAGATTTTATATTATAATATTTATTAGATAATGTAATAAATTCTTTCATATAATTATATAATTCTATATTCTTTTCTATTAATGGTTCTTTATTATATCCATAACCTGATTTTTTTTCAGATAAATAACATTTCATCAAATCATAATAATCATTTTCAGTATTATTATATAATGCTGAAAATAAATTTACTGAAAAATCAAAATCCCATATCACCCATAAATATCCTAAATTCTCCAAATAATAATCTACTCCAAATATTTTATAATGAAAATATCCACCAGATTTTACTTTATGATATAAAAAATTTCCTGAATGTATATCTCCGTGAATTTCATTTGTATAATAATTATAAAATAATATTGATATTATTTGTTGCGTAAAAGCATTTAATAATAATTTAGTATCATTTCCATATATTGAAAAAAAATATTTTAAATCTCCATTTGCTAATTCATTGAATATTGTTATAAATTTAACTGATTTATTATTATTTATCATTTTTGGAAATTTTTTAGATAATTGTGATTCTGATTTATTATCTATAACTGATTTTTTAAAACTATCTTTTTCATTTTTATTTATATAATTTTCACATATTATATTTCCATAATACATTGGAAAATGCGGGCATAAATCCATTCTAACTTTATTCGTTAAATAATTTAATATTTTTAATTCTTTGTCAGTATTATAACCATTATATTCATATACCTTTGAAGCAAATGTTAATATTTTCTTTTCTTTTTCTCTAAATTCACTTAAATATACTATACCATAGATACTATTAGACCCAATTCTTTTCTTTAATATTATTCTATTCCCTATTCTATATGAATATGAACCATCACTATTTTTCTTATATATTTTTAAACATCCTATTTTTTTATCTTTTAATTCTCTTTTCATCATAATATAATATCTATTTCTTCTATATATATCAACACTAACTCTATTTATAAATGGCGATAATGCTTTTTTTGCTTTCTTAATCGCTTCTATTTTTTTATTTAAAGAATTAGTTATTTCTTTTTTTTTAAAAAAATTCATTTTAGATTTTATTTTTTTTAAAAAATCTATTGTTGGCATTTTAGATTTTAATTTTTTTAAAAAATCCATTGTCGGCATTTTAGATTTTAATTTTTCAAAAAAATTAATTTTCCTTTTTTTAGGTTCTATATTTATTGGTTCCAAATTTAATTTTTCTTTTGGTATAGGAACTTTTTTTATAGGTGATGAATTAAATCTCTTTTTAATTTTTTCTACTGGTCTTTTTATTGATAATGATTTTATTTTTATCAATGAATTCTTTTTAAATTCATTAATATAATTATCATATGTTTTTTTATATGGTGTAAAAGGACATTTCGGCGTTCCTAAATCATAATTAATTATATTTTGACAATTATTAATTACTGGTATTATTTTATTTTTAATTTCATTATTTAATACATAACCACTATATATATCTGTTATAGTTGATACTTTATCTGCCAATTTATGATCGAAATATATTAAATATTTATCATTATATTCTTTTGGATATTTAAAACTATTTAATACATCTATTTCTTTTAATGTCAATATATTATTTATTAATGGAGGTTTTATCACTTTCTCATTAATTATTAATCTACATTTTTGAAATAAAGTTTTATTTTTATTAAAATTATATTTTACATAATTTAAACCTATATCCGTTATATACGAACATAATAAATAAAAATTCATATATAACATATAATTATTATTTATTAAACTTATTTCATAACCCATCTGACTTCCACTATATATACAATCATCTACTAATACTATATAATCTCCATCTTTATTATTATTTAAATTTTCTATTAATATTAATGTATAATCTTTATGATAAAAATTTATATAATCCTTTATATATAAATAAATCCAATAATTCGATTTATTTTTAAAATTTTTATTTATATAAAAATATATAATTTTTATATCTTTCGTTATTAATATTAAATGATTAATATTTTTTGTTAAATTTTTTATAAAAGTTTCAAATGATACATATAAAGTATTATTAAATATTTTCCTTAATATAGGTCTCGTATTCTCTTTACACGCATTTATATATTTTTCAACTTGAATTTTATTTAAAGAATGATTTAATGGAAAATTAATAACTGTTTTAAATTTTTCATTTGATGACGATATTATTTTATAAATTACATAAGTATTATATTTTTTATAAGTAATTATAATTTTAATATTATTAATTTCTATTATACATATCGAATTTGTATTATTTATTATTTTATAATTTTTTAATCCTAAACTTATTATTGAACTTATTAAATTTTTAAAATTATCATCAAATTTTTTAATATCTACTTTTATTTTAATTATATCATTTATATTTGATTTAATTATCTTATTTATTTCATTATATATTAATATATTTATATTTTCATCATTATCAATTATTAAATGATCTTTTTTAAATTTAAGTTTTTCCTTTAATAACTCCTTCCCTATTTTACTAGTTTTCGAAACATATTTATTCGTTTTGGGATTTAATATTTTATCCGTTTTTGATACATTTTCTTCATTAAGTTTTTTTAATAACTCTTTCCCTATTTTTCCCGTTTTTGATACACATTTATTCGTTTTAGGATTTAATATTTTATCATTTTCACATTCCTTTTTTTCATCAAGTTTTTTTAATAACTCTTTCCCTATTTTTCCCGTTTTTGATACACATTTATTCATTTTAGGATTTAATATTTTATCCTTTTCACATTCCTTTTCTTCATCAAGTTTTTTTAATAACTCTTTCCCTATTTTTCCCGTTTTTGATACACATTTATTCGTTTTAGGATTTAATATTTTATCATCTTCACATACTTTTTTCATTCTTTATATTTATTTAATATTTAATTTATATGGTATTTTATTAATAATTTGTGATGATATAACTGTTGTTTTAATTAATCCATTATTAACAAGTATATTTAATATTTTTGTTATAAATATTTTCATTCCTGATAAACTATATATTTCACTATAATATTTAATTACATTATACACATTTAATATCTTATTTAATGACTTATCTGATAATTTATTATTTTTTAATGGTAAAAAATTATATATAACTTTCTCAAAATCCATTTTAATCATTATATTCTTTTCTATCGATTTTTTAAATTCAATACAATTCTCAAAATCCCATATCATCCATAAATATCCTAAATTCTCTATATAATAATTATTTCCCATTATTTCATAATGATAATAACCACCCTTTTTTATTTTTATATATATCATATTATTCCATATAGAATTATTATGAAATGACATCGTTTCTTTATAAAAAAACATTAAAGAAATATATAATTGTGATAAAGCATTTAAATATATATCATCTTTTATATTTACCTCTTTTAATAATTTTTTTAAATTTCCATCTCCTTTTTCTGTTAATATAATTCTAAATGATTTTATATTATCCACCTTTAATAATTTCGGTAATATATCTAATTCCTTATCTTTCATTACTAAATCAAAATTTCCAAAATATAATAAAAAATTAGGACATATATTATTAATAACAACATTATTTAATATTTTTAAATATTTGATTTCATTTTCACTTTTCTTATTTTTAATTACTATTTTTGACGCAATTATATATTTAGGATTTTTTATTAAAATACTTGAATATATATTATCATCTCCATAATTTAATTTATCATTTATTATAAAATTATATCCCAATTTAATATCCTTATCTATATTATTCATTATCTTTTTATAAATACTCATTCTATCATCCTTCTCATCTATATTTAATAATGAACTTTTCGATTTCTTAAATTTTATCCTTATATATTTATAAAGATATCTTGGACGTTCTCTTATATTCATCATTAATAAATATTTTGCTACTTTTTTATCTCTATATATACATCTTTTAGTTATCGGGTTTCTAATCTGGTTCTCATTACATTTCTTATATTTTTTTCCATATATTATTTCATAATTATCGTTCATCTTATTTTTTAATAATATTAAAAAAAATATTTATTCATCAAAATATATATCATATATATCTTCTTCTCCATATTCCTCTATTAATCTAAATATTCTCTTTGGATGTAATGCCTTCGCTATTATCTCCTCCTTTAATTCTATATTCTTATTTCTCATATTCTCATAATTATATGAAAATATTGATGGATTTGAATATATATTTGGATATATTTTATTTTTATTATTTTTTAATAATTCAATCGCATTCTTATTATATGATAATAAATACCAATTTATTTTTTCCGGATTTCTCTTTAATAAATCTATCGCATTTATATTTGATGATAAATTATCCCAATGTATTTTAATAGGATTTTTTATAAGAAAATCTATCGCATTATAATTTTTTGATAATTGATACCAATTTATTTTATCTTCATTCTCTTTTAATAATTCAATTGCATTTGGATTTCCTGATAAATAATACCAATCTATATTTTCTGGATTTTCCTTTAATAATTCTATCCCATTCGGATTTGTTGATAAATTTATCCAATCTATTTTATTATAATTATCTTTTAATATTTTTATAGCATTCTCATTTGATGATAATATAGACCAATTTATTTTTTCCTGATTTTCTCTTAATATATCTATTCCATTAGGATTTTTACATAACATATCCCATTTTATTTTTTCTGGATTTTCTTTTAATATATCTATCGCATTCAAATTCGTTGATAAATTAAACCAATTTATTTTATTTTGATTTTCATTTAATATATTTATAGCATTTGGATTTGATGATAAATAAAACCAATCTATTTTACTCTTATCAATCCAATTTAATAAATCCATTATTAATAATAATAATTTAAAAAAATCATTTTTTAATCATCTAAATATATTTCATATATCTCCTCTTCTCCATATTCCTCTATTAATCTAAATATTCTCTTTGGATGTAATGCTTTTGCTATTATCTCCTCATTTAAATCTAATCTACTATTTCGCATTTTCTCATAATCATATGAGAATATTGAGGGATTTAATGATAAATATTTATAATTTATTTTATCTTGATTTTCTTTTAATATATCTATCGCATTCGAATTCGTTGATAAATTATCCCAATTTATATTTTGTAAATTATCTTTTATTAATTCAATCGCATTCTCATTAAATGATAATAATTTCCAATTTATTTTTTCCTTATTTTCTTTTAATAAATTTATCGCATTCTCATTTGCTGATAATATAGACCAAACTATTTCATCTGAATTTTCTCTTAATAATTTAATTCCATTAGGATTTCTTGATAAATAATACCAAACTATTTTTTCCCTATTTTCTCTAAGTATTTCTATACCTTCTCGATTATTTGACATATTTAACCAATAAATTTTATCTCGATTTTCTCTTAATATTTCTATCGCATTTTCATTTGATGATAACATAGACCAATTAATTTTCTCTGGATTTTCTTTTAATATATCTATTGCATTTTTATTTGATGATAAATCATACCAATTAATTTTTTCCGGATTTTCTTTTAATAATTCAATCGCATTCTCATTTCTTGATAACATAAACCAATTAATTTTTTTAGGATTTTCTCTTAATATATCAATCGCATTCTTATTTCTTGATAAATAATACCAATCTATATTTTCTATATTTTCTCTTAAATAATTTATCGCATTCTTATTTATTGATAAATTACTCCAATTTAATTTATCTTTATCAATCCAATCTAATAATTTCATTGGTAACATTTATAAATAATTAAAAAAATATTATAATCATTTTTTAATCATCTAAATATATTTCATATATCTCATCTTCCCCATATTCCTCTATTAATCTAAATATTCTCTTTGGATGTAATGCCTTTGCTATTATCTCCTCCTTTAATTCTAAATTACTATTTCGCATTTTCTCATAATTATAATTAAATATAGATGGATTAATTGATAACATACACCAATTAATTTTATCTTGATTTTCTCTTAATATATCTATCGCATTAGGATTTTTTGATAAATGTGCCCAATGTATTTTTTCAGGATTTTCTCTCAATATTTCAACAGCATTTGGATTTTCTGATAAATAATACCAATTTATTTTTTCTGGATTTTTTTTTAATAACTCAATCGCATTTATATTTGTTGATAATTTATCCCAATTTATTTTTTCCTGATTTTCTTTTAATAATCCTATCGCATTCTTATTACCTGACAAATTAAACCAATCTATTTTATCATAATTTTCTTTTAATATTTCAATAGCATTTGGATTTGCTGATAAATTATACCAATTAATTTTATTAGGATTTTCTCTTAATAATTCAATCGCATTCTCATTTCTTGATAATATAGACCATATTATTCTATTTGAATTTTTTCTTAATATATCTATTGAATTACTATTTTTTGATAATTGATACCAATTTATTTTTTCCGGATTTTCTTTTAATATATCAATCGCATTCTTATTACCCGATAAATTAAACCAATCTATACTATTTTTATTTTCTTTTAATAATTCTATCGCATTCTCGTTTTTTGATAATATACACCAATTTATTCTATGTTTATTCTTTTTTAATAATTCTATCGCATTCGGGTTTGATGATAATAAATCCCAATTAATATTATCCGGATTTTCTTTTAATAAATTAACACCATTTGGATTAAATGTTAAATAAAACCATTTTAAATTATTTTTATCAATCCATGATAATAATTCAATCGAATTCATTTATTAAATTTTTTAATAATTACATCATTTTTTAATTTGTATTATTTTCTCAGAATATTATATAAATTTGATTTTGATTTTTAATAAATTTATTTGTGATATCATCATGGAAGAAGTATGTGATTTCATCCGTTCTTATATGAATGGAAATGCTCTCGAACTCGATTTTCGTTGTATCCGCACCACCAGTAATGAAGATTTCATTACAACAGAAGATGAAAAAGAATATATTTTAAGTCATCTTTCCAGAATTGAAGGAGTTTCTTCTATTGAAGAAGATGAAGAAGGAAATCCTTATAATACTGTTGTTGTTAATTTGAAAATTGCGGAACATTTGTTGATAAATGTGGGAATTGGTATGGTTATAGATAGTAGTTATAATAATAATTGGAATGTCGAAGTGGAGACAATTATTATTTAACAGAAAAATAAAAATGACAAAAATTATTATTAAATAGTTTTTGTCATTTAAAAAATGATATTTTTTATTTAATTTTTTTGTTAATGACTTTACCAATGAAATTATTAAATTGGATTGATATTAATAAATTAGAATGGTATAATTTATCTCTAAACCCAAACGCTATTAATTTATTATTACAAAATAAAAATAAAATTTATTGGCCTTCCATATCTTTAAATTTAAATGGTATCGAAATAATTAAAAAAAATAAAGAAATTATTAATTGGGATTTATTATCAAAAAATCCAAATGCTATCAATCTTTTAATTGAAAATAAAAATAAAATTAATTGGATTTTATTATCTGAAAATCCTAATGCCATAGATATTTTAATTGAAAATAAAAATAGAATTAATTGGTCTAATTTCTCCAAAAATCCTAATGCTATCAATTATTTAAAAAATAATCCTCATAAAATTGATTGGTATTTTCTCTCATCCAATATTAATGCTATCGATATCCTAAAAAATAATCCTCATAAAATTAATTGGTATATTTTATCAGCTAATCCCAATGCTATCGATATTTTAAGAAATAATATCGATAAAATTGATTGGTATGTTTTATCTAGAAATCCTAATGCCATCGAATTATTAAAAGAAAATTATGATAAAATTAATTGGTATAATTTATCAGCTAATCCTAATGCTATCGATTTATTAAAAAATAATATAGATAAAATTAATTGGTTTATGTTATCTAAAAATCCTAATGCTATCGATATTTTAAAAAATATCCTGATAAAATTAATTGGGCATCATTATCATTAAATCCTAATAGTATCGAAATTCTTAAAAATAATCAAGATAAAATTAGCTGGAATTTATTTTCACTTAATCCAAATAGTATTGATATTCTTAAATATAATCAAGATAAAATTGATTGGTGTATGTTTTCTATGAACCAATCTATATTCACTTATGATTATATACATATGAAAAATTCATATATCGATCTTAAAGAAGAAATTATCGCAAAAGCATTACATCCTAAAAGAATATTTAGATTAATTGAAGAATATGGCGAAGAAGAAATATATGATATTTATTTAGACGATTAAATTATCTTTATTTCTTTTCATCTCTATTAAACATTTTCTTATTCCTGTTCTAATATCCGGAATATCTGAATATATTTTCTCTATTTTTGACGTATTTAAATGATTATTTGACCTTTTCGATTTTAATATTTTATTTTGTTCTTCATTTGTAAAATTATCCCATGTAAAATCTTTATCTACTATCTCTTTATACATCTCCAATATCTCATTATGACTTATATAATCAGGATTGGTTAAATTAAATGTCCCTGTTGTCTTTTTTTTCATCATATCATATATTATAGGAAATATCGTCGGTAATACTGTAAAACTATTCGTATTAGAACATATCTTTTTATAATTTACTAATTTCATTATTAAATTTCTATGATGTATTTGCGAATTTATACACATTCTTAATCTTAAATTTAATGTATTCATATTAAATTTCATTAATCTATCCGTATAACCTTTTATTATTGAATATGATGAATCAAAAAAATCTGGTCTATCCGTCTCATAATATGTTCTCGATTTCGGTTCTTCTTCATTAAATATACATCCAGTTCCTATATATGTAAAATGAATATTATGTTTTTCTGCTAATAATGATAATACTAATGGAGCATATAAATTATCTCGTATATTTTCAACCAATTTCCCATTTTGTTCTAAATAATCTATACTATTTATTCCTTCTCCATGTGTTCTACCGATAACACTTATTATATGTGTTGGAGAATATGTTAATATTAAATCTTTTATTAAATTCTCATTATCAGCTCGTGCAGTTGTATCAATTATATTTATATTTTCATCTTTATTTTTTAAAAAATTTATAAATTGATGTCCTATCCAACCTCTTCCTCCAAAAAATAAAATTTTCATATTTATTTTTTTTATAAATTGTTTAAATACAAAAAAAATTTATTCCTTCGAATGACGCACCAACTTTGAAAATTGTTTTACCAATTCTCCATCCTCAAATGTCATCATATATTTATCAACCAATTTCTTTAATTGCTCCGCATCTTCCATCGTCAATTGTTTGCGAAGAGGACGAGGATGCTGAATATACCACTCATTCTGGATTTCTTTCCTCCCAGCAAACGAACAACGATGCTTAAATCCACAACTCTCATTATTACAGAGAAATCCATGATGACACGGAAGATGACGAACACCATCCGGATCAGTTTCATTATGAATATTCTTATCATATTTCGCATCAATAATTTTCTTAAACTCCTTACGAAGTTCAATATCATCAATGCGATGTTTGAAAGAACAATCATCACGAACACACGAGCAAGAGAAATTACAAACTTTAACAGACGACGTCATATAATAGTTGATAATTTTTTATATAACTGGTTCTATTCATTTTTTTTATTATTTATTTTATTTTTATTACATATTTATAAAATGAAATAAAAATAATAAAAATTTTTTTGTATTTTCAAATTATTAATTTTTATTATCTTTTTAAAGATACATCAACGGTATCCACTCACCACACTCTTCATTGTAGAAGAACGACGACGACCACTCATCATCTGTTCCAAGACCTTTGATACTAAACACGAAATCATACAATGAATAGAACTTCTCACCCGTCAAAATTGATGTAATATATTCACCATCCTCTCCTTTATAATACGTCCCACAATTATCACAATCTTTGTGATAGACACTTACGAGAAGATAAGGATAATCTTGCGAAATCTCTTGGTTGAAGAATTTGTTTGACATTCTTAATTTATTTTATTATTATTTTTAATCATTTTATAAATATTTATAAAGATTTTAATACATATTTATAAAATGATTAAATTTTTATTATTATTATTTTTAATAATAATAGATGGTTATTTAACATCATTTAAAATTGTTATTAGAAAAAATATATTAGGTAGTGTTTCTAATTTCTTAAATTTAAATGAAATTTTAATAAATAAAACTTATTATAATTATATGAAAATATCCAAATATAATAAATATTCTATCTGTTTTAATTATAAAACTTATTCCAATTTAGAAGATTATAAATATAATAATATATATTTGATTAAAAATAAAAATACATATTTGACTAAATATAGTTTTAAAAATTTTAATGATGAATATAAATATCTATTTTATATTAAAGCTTATCAAAAAAGTCCTAATAGAACTATTTGGAATTTTAATGTCAAATATAATAATCTTATTATTAATAATAAAGAAGAAAATGATAAATTAATATATCATTATATATATAAATGTCTCAATAAAAAAACAAATGACAAATATCATCCAATCTTAGTAAATTATTTTACATAAAAAATGATTTATTTTTTTCAATTATTTTTAAAAAAATGTTTAAAGCTATGTTATTGCTAATTATTGTTTATTTCATAAGTGTTTTATATAATATTCATATATATCCTCTAATATTAACAGTTATCTCAATTAATTTATATAATAATATTATTATTACATTATTAATTTTAATTCAAATTGATAATTTCGTATTATATAATGATTATACAACTGTTAGATTAGAAAAAGATATATTTCTTAATAGATTTAAATTATTATTTCAAAAACCTAAATTAAGTAAATCATTTAATGATAAAATTAATAATCTTATCTTAAATTATTAATTTATTTATAACAATTAAATAAATCATATATTTTTTTCATTATATTTATTTGATTATATTCATTATATTCATCATATCTATCATCATATTCTATATATATTTTATTTTCTTCTATTTTACCTAATTTACTTTTTATATATATAGTATTCATTTTATTTATTTATTATTAAAATATTTTTATTATCTTTTTTATAATTTTCTGTAATATCTTTTATTTCCGGATCTATCATTTCCTTTATCCTTTCTATATCATTCTCATTTACATCTTCTATAATTAATATACCATTCTCATTTAATATTTTTATATATGTATTAATTAAAAAAATTAAATTATTTATATTACTCTCATTTGTTGAAAATATTATATCAAATTTAATATTTGAACTCTCTAAATTAATATTATATGGACTTGTCTCCAAATATAATTTAATTCTATTATTCTTTTTTATTTCTACATCTATATCCTTTTTTATACCTATCCCAAATAATAATGAATTACTAAAATAATCTATCAAATATTTCATATTTTTTTCATTTAATCCAATATCCAATAATATTAAATTATCATTTTTCCTTTTTCTAAATAATATATTATATATATCATTAAACGGATTTTCATTTTTAATTTTTATCTCTTTTTCTTTCTCTTTTATCAATAATTCATTATTTACATAATTTAAAAATTCATCCGACAATTCACTATTATTTAATAATTCCTTATTTAATTCATCATTATCAAATATATCATTCTTTATCTCTTCTATAAAATTTGTCTTATTTATTACAAATAAGACATCATCATAATTTTCATTTATTTCTCTTAAATCAAATGCCTGTAAATAATTATGATATATTAATGGTGTAGCATTTCTTAATATATATACATATTTTAATGATTGTAAATTTTCTATTATTAATATTCCATTATTTGTTAATAATTCCGTATATATTTTAATAAATTTTATTAATGTATATATATCATATGAACCATTCTCTATTATAATATTAAATTTCTTATTATTAAATCTCTTTAATATTATCTCTTCATTATAAGCATCGTCTTTATTAATTACATATATTTCTCCATTTTTAAAATATTTTTTCCACATTTCTATATCATTTCCATTATCTTTCACTACTTCCAATAATGATAGTTTATTATCTTTTATTGAAGAAAATAATTCATCATATATTTTCATATAAGATGTTATTCGATTTTTTTCCATTTATTTTTTGTTTATATATTTCTTCTTAAATAAAAAAAAATTATATAAATTTAATCATAAATGTATCTTCCAATTCATAATTAAATTTACGATAATAATTTCTTACACCTGTTCCTGCTATTATTGCCATTTTTCTAAATCCATTCTCCCTCGCTATATTCTCTGCCATCTCTATTAATCTTCTTCCATATCCTTTATGTTGTGTCGAATATTCATTTTTATCTCCTACATTTGATAATGTCGAATATATATGAAGTTCTCTAATTAATCCACATCCATTTAATATAGATAATTGTTTAGAACATGATTTTATTAATCTTAATCTTATGAAACCTATTAAATATTTTGTTGTTTCATATGATATGAAATATTCATCTCCTCCACTTGATATATATTTATGAATTTTTAATTCAACTTCTTCTGGATTATATACATTATCCTGAATTTCTCTACATCTTATACATTTACAATTCCAATTATTTTTTTTCATATCTTCTTTAAGAATTTGTCGAAGATTTGTATATTTCTGTGGATAACCACTTATTATATAATGTCCTGATATATCTCTAATTATTCTATTTATTCTTATCTGAGGATTTATATTCATTTTAAATTCTTTTATCAACTCAAATAAATATTTCTCTTCATATGGTATATATTCACCAGTCTCATATAATTCCTTTATTTTTGTAAATGGTACCACCGCACACGGATATATTTTTATCTGATCTATTTGTATTTCTTCATCTCTTAAAATATTATTTAACATTTCTCTATCTAATTCAGGCGTACTTCCATATAAATTTAACATTAAATGCGCATCTATTTTATAACAATTGTCTTTTAATAATTTTATTGCCTTTTTTGTAATTTCTATCGTTTCTCCACGATTATTCTTTCGCAATATTTCATTATTCGTATGTTGTATTCCCAATTGTACTCTCGTACAATTAAATCTTCTCAATCTTTCTATTTCTCTCATACATATACTATCACTTCTCATCTCTAATGTTAATCCTATTATATGAATATTTGACCCCTCATTTATTTTTATTTCTTCTTCTAATGTTCTTATCTCTCTCTTTATTTCATCATAATATACATTTGCTGAATAATAAAGAGATGTTATAAATTCTTCTTGATATTCTTTCGGATATTCACTCCAAGTTCCACCAAGAACAATTAATTCAATTTTATCAACTTGATGACCCATTTTTAATAATGATGAAATTCTCGAATTCATTTGTCTAATTGGGTCAAATCCATTTTGATTTGCTCTTAATACTGCCGGTTCTGTATATAAATAACTTTTAGGTTGTTGTATCCAATTATTTTCTAATGATGGTTTCTCATTAGGACAGAAAGAACAATTATGAAGACAACTAAATGTTCCTTTAATACGTTCTCCATCTTTATTAGTATATTCTGGTGTTCCTGATGTTAATACACTTATACTTATAATTCCTGATTGTGATTTTTGAATTTTTTTAATTAATTTCTTTTTTAAATTATAATCTTCATAACCTAGATTATTATATATTTCTATTAAATCTATTTTACTACAATTAATCATATGTGTTTTTCTAATATTTTTTATAAATTCAAAAGTCGATATAAAATCATTCTTAATTAATTCATCCTTTATTAATTTTTTATCTTCTTCTGATAATTTATTTTCAGGAGTTTTTATTATATCTTCTATATCCATTTTAATTATTTTTTCATAAATAAATATAATCAATTTTTATTTAAATTTAAAAAAAATAGCAATTTTTAATAATATCTCTTGTTTTTTATAAAATATTGTATTGTTATATCTGACGGATACATATAATCTTTATAAAAATTATATATTTTATTTATATATGAATTATCATCTTTTATTAATAAAAATTTATATTTAAAATCATTATATAAATTTTCTATATTTAATTTTATCTTCTTTAAATTTATCGATTTATCTTTTGTTATCGTTATATATATATGAGAATTTTCTGTATCCTTTGGTATTATATTAATCATATAATTATTATTTAAAATTAATGTATATGGATATTTATAAATTAAATAATTTTTACCTTTTTTCATTAACATCTTTTTCTTATAAAATTTATATTCATCTCCATTAAAATCACATATAAAATTTAAAATTAATGTTATAAAATCACTTTTAACATCCAAATAATAATTATTATTATTATCTTTTATTTTTGACGGATATTTATTAAATGATTTATAACTCCACCATAATAAACCATTTCTCCTCTCAATTACTCCCATATTATCATCGTCCGTATATTTTTTCTTATGAAAAGGACATATTAATTCATTATCTATTATATAACTATCCTTTAATGTATTCCCTATATGTTTATGACAACTATTTATAATCGTATTTATATTCGTTTTATTATACCATAAAACCATCGGCAAACTTCCTATTTTATAATGATATGGATTGCGATTATCTATTTTATTTTCTATTCCTATTACAGTCCATTCTCTAAATGTCTGTGGTAATATATATGAATATATTTGAATTATATTTAATAATATTAATATAATTATTTTCATATTAATATAATCTTCAATTAATTCTTAAATATATACAAAAATGATTTAAGAATAATATATTATTATATAATTAGGAAAAATCCTAATATGAATTCTAATTTTCAGTTCCAAGAAAAACTACGAAAACAACGAGAAAATCCTGAAACATCTCGGGCAGGACTGAAATGGGAACAAGATGAAGATGATGCTCTTATTGATAAAATCAATGAAGGTATCACTTATTCTGAAATTGCTAAACAACTTCAACGAACAGAAGGTAGTATTAAAACACGTCTTATTATTCGTGCTCTAAATCTCGTTGAAGAAGACCATTCTATTACTCTTGAAGATGCTGCCAAAAAATATAAAATTACTATTCAAGATATTCAACTTTATCAAGCAAATAAGAGAAAGCGTCAATATGGTCGTACTGTTAATTATCCCGTTAATCTTCAAATGATTTATTCTCTTCTAATGGATATTAATTCTAAACTTTCCACTTAAATTCATTTATTTTTTACCAATATCCATTCCCTTCTTTCTCCCAATTAGGATATTCTTTTAAATCTTCTTCTGTTATTAATCTATTTTTCCTTATCTCATATAATTTCTTTAATTTATCATTTACTTCCTGATCTTTTTTCGGAAAAAATTCCGCTTTATATCTCTCCACTAAATTCTCTCGTGGTTTCGATACATAATATATCGCTATCGATTTTCTATATTTATCATTTGGACATTCTATCGGTTCCGGTAATCCATGATATGATATATCACTCGTTCTAAATATTACAGCAGTATTCCATAATGAATATTCTTTCGTTTTTACCTCATTCAAATTATTATCATATAATTTTAATTTACCACCATACTCTTCCTTCCAATCTTTATTAAAATATATTATTAAATTTACCCTTCTCTCCTTCTTCGTTATTGGATGTATATTATAATCTAAATGTATATCCAATTTACCCTTATTTGGATATGCGTGAAGACCCGCACCATGTAAATATGGATCTATTTCTAAATCTTCTATCCCCGTTATCTCACTTATATATTTTATACATTCCTCTGTTTGTAAATATTCTATCACCTCCTTTATATAAGGATAATTATCAAATTTATTTAATGAATATTTATGTTCCATTGGATTATGATAATAATTCCAATCTTTATTCTCTTTCGTCGGTAATGGAAAATTATCCTCTATCTTATTCGCTATCTCTTCTTCAAAAAATAATGGTATAACTATATTCTCAAATGGTTCTCCATTCTTATATTCTATCTTATACTCATCTATTTGTGTTATCCACTTATAAAACATTTTATTATTTATTATAAATGATTGTTAAAGAATTATTCTTTAAATATAATTTAAATTATCTAACTTTTTATGATTTAATTCTTGAAAATAATGATGAGTTTGTTAAAGTTATCCCCGAAATCGTTTTTTATCAAAAAGGTTTATGGAAAAATAATAAAAGAATTGATATTATCAAAATTAATATTACTGATATACCGACTGATTTAAAGACTATTATTAATTTAATGAAAGATAATAATGGTTTTATCGAAATTAAAATTAAAATTAAAAAATTTTTTAATAATAATAATATTATTCTTAAAACTAAATTTAAATTAATAGGTATTATCGGCAGTATTATTAATAATGCTGTTAAACTTTATGCTAATCTTTATATTACTAATGATAATGATTTAAATACTAATATTACCGTCAATTATACTATTAATTCTTTTATTTTAAATGATTTAAATGATAAAATTAATTTTCATATTCAAAATAAATTAGAAAACTATTATATTAAAAATATCGATAATTATTTTTTACATTTAAAAAAATGATTTATTTAATATCTTATATATATAAATGGATACTGCTTTATTAGATAATTTAAAAAATGCCGATGAAAATCAATATAAATTATTCTCTCTTAAAGGTATTATTACTTATGGAAAAATAATTAAAAATTATGATGGTGATACTGCCGATTGTATCCTAATTTATAATAATAATTTTATGAGATTTAAAGTTCGTTTATTCGGTTATGATAGTCCTGAAATGAAACCTTCCCTTAATATTAAAGATAGAGATGATATCAAAATAAAAGCAATTGAAGCTAAAAATAGATTATGGCATTTATGTACCGGTTTAAATGATGTTAATGATAAAAATCATAAACAATTAATTAAAATTGTTTGTGATGATTTTGATAAATATGGAAGATTATTAATTACCGCTTTTAAATTTGATTATAATGATATCCTAGAATTTGACTATTCTATTAATAAAATTATGATTGATGAAGGTCATGGTTATTCTTATTATGGTGGTAAAAAAAATATATAATTTATATTAAAATGTATTAATATAATTAATATAACCATTAAAATATGTAGTATTTAAAAACATAAAATTACTATTTTTTAATGATTTTATAACATAGTTTAATATTTCTAAATCTCTTTTTACTTTATTTATTAATATAACTTGATCTGATCTATGAAATATGATTTCATGCCAATTATTATTAATTGAATTATTCCAATTAATATCATATATCATATCATCATTATTAAATAATATTATTGAATAATTTATAATTTCAATAATATTTTCATATTTATTTACTATATTAGGATTAATTGTATGATATAATTTATAATGTTTATTACCTCTAACAACAGTAATATGAAAATATGAATTTGGAAATAATGATAAATGTATTATTTCATTTCTATGATTTCTATCAGTACATACTGCTATAATTAATTTTCTATCTGGATAACTTGTAAATTCTATATAATATTTTGTTCCATCAGTATATGTTATTGGAAAATGAATTCTATTAATTTGAAAATAATTAATATAAAATCTTATTTTATTCATTTCAAACGTATTTGAAATATTATTATGAAATGTCGTTAATTCATTTACATTTCCTCCTAATGTTTTATATTTTTTATTATTTGATATTGGTTTTTTTTCAATATTTAAAGTTTTTATATCTTTATTCTCTATTTTATTAAAAGAATATAAATTATTAGGTTCAATATCAAATATTTTTAATATTTCTAAATTATCTGTAAATAATATTATTTGAGTATCTAATAATAAATCAAAATTTTCTTTTCTTTTTCTATTATCAGGTTCATTACACATATTATTTATAATATTTATATTTTCAGATTTACTTAGATCGAGAATTGGTTTATCTAATTTATCAAATTTTATTTTATTATATTCACTAATAGACATTATTTAATCTATATATGTATTATAATTTTATTAATTTACAAAAAAATGATTTATTAATTATATAAATTATATATGAGAGATTTATTAACTCGCGTCTGACCTTCACTATGTAAGGCCTTTGTATGAAAAGGAGGATGAAAATCCATTTCGCAGAAGTTAATAAATCTAAATTAAGTTTTTTTATTTTTTTTCTATATATAGAATGACTAAAAATATTATTAATGGTGGAAAAATCGAGGAAAAACAAAGTTCAAGGACATTAGCTAAATCTCCAAGAAAATCTCCAAGAAAATCTCCAAGAAAATCTCCAAGAAAAAAAATATCTATGGATTTTAAAACACAAAAACAAATATTAGAACAAATTCTAAAAAATGTATCATCTATGACAATTGTAGAAATACAAATATTAGAAAAAATTCTACAAAATGTATCATCTATGACATATGCAGAAATACAGGAATTAAAACAAATTCTACAAAAATCATCTACAGAAATAAAGGAAATAGAACAAATTCCAAATAATAAAATAAATCATTTTATATTTCATGTTCAAAAAATAGATTTTGAACCTAAAATTAAAACTATTTTTGATAATTTTGATTTAACAAATAATGGAATAATTTTATATGATAATAGTATAAAAGGTGGTAATTTTAATTTTATTAATGATAAATCAAAATTAAATCCTGATAATATTTTTTATAATTATTATGATGGTGTGATAAAATACAAAGAAAGTATTAATGAATATATAACAACCCATCATGATGAAATTAATATAGATGATAAATTTATAGAATTTATGTTATTACCAGATAAAACAGAATTTGATAAATTAAAAACAGAAATTATAATTGATGAAAAATTAAAGGAAATGATAAGTTCTAATCATGTTAAAGAAGTAAAAGAAGAAAAAATTGAATTAAATAAAAATGAAAATGATAGACATACATTAGACGATTTTAAAAAAATAAAAGATGTTAGTAACCAAATATTATATACAAGTACCAATAAACAAATAAATGATTTTACACATAATGGATATAATAAAAGCATAGTACAAGCATATGAAAATAAATATATTGAAAATATTGAAAATTTAAAAAATTTTATTAAAGAACAAGAAGAATTTATTAAAGGTTTAACTTATACTGAAATTATAATTATAAATGATTATACAAAAAAATCATGCTTTGATTTATATAGTGCTTATGCCTATTCAATTACTCGTACAAGAGATGAAAAAGAACGATTAAATTATCAAAGAATAGTTGATGGAAGTGGTTTAAAAAATTATACAGGAGAATTTATGTTTGGTGATTCATATTATAAACAAATATTTGATTATATAGGTGGCGAATCATTTACTTATTATGTTATATATTCTAAAAATGATGATAATTTAATAGATAATTTTTTAACTTGGATACATAAAAAAGGAATAAAACAAGATTTTTTTAAATATTATTTTGAAGATATAGAAGATTATTGGAATTTTTTAATTGATCAAAATTTAGAAAGACCTAAACCAAATAGTGAAAGTATTTTTAAATCAGTTTTTAAATTAAGTGATTGGCAAGTAATATTAATAAATTTTATTAAAGATATTGATGTAATAATTAAAAAAGCACCTGAAACAAAACATGATATATATTGTTATAGAGGAACAACATTTGATTATATAGAAGAAGAAAGAAGTGATAGTGGATCAATATATACCGTACATGATAATCTTAGTAGAAAATATGAAGTAAAAAGAGGTATATATACATCAATAAGACCAGGGTCATTATCTATAAATTTTGATTCAGCTTTAAAATACACTGTGGATGATAAAGGAAATAAAGGAAATTTATATAGAGCAGTTATATTAGAAGGAACAAAAGTATTATATATTGCTTCATTATCATATGCTTCGCATGAATTTGAAATATTACATAGTCCATTTGCTAGTTTCTGTTTTAAAGGAGATAGAGAAAAATCTTTTAATAATAGAAATAATAAATGGGGTATTTTATCAAATGATAAAAATAGTTTTGATAGTATTGATATTGTTTTATCAGGTTATATTAAACCAATAGAAATTGATCCACAAATAAGTATAGGAAGTACTATAAAAAGACAATATACAACCACAGCAAAGCATTTGCGTAGAAATACATTTAAAAAAGACAATATTCGTGATAGAATAAATAAATTATTATATCCTAGTATCGATATTATAAAATTTGATAAAACAGATATAAATGATGTTTTAAACCAAGCAGAAATTGCTATTGATGAAGCAGATAAAGTTATTAATAAAACTATATTAATTATAAATATTCAAAAAGAAATTATTAAACGAAACTTATTACTTAATGGTGAAATAGAATTTAGTCCTTCATATAATATAAAATTTTATGAATTACTTGATGCTGATAAAGTTATTATAAAAAGTATCAACGAAGCAGATGCTACTATATTAATAGCAGATAATCTTGTTGATGATTATTATGTTTTATTACGTAGTAAATTAGGAACAGCTGGAGGATATAAAAAAAATAGAAAGGTAATTAAAAAAGTGAATGTATAAAATACTTCACTCCATCTTTAATAATGTCATCGATATCAATATTCACGCCTTCTATTGTAACTATTGGATCGCTAAAAATAATATCTTAATTCAATATATACATTTCTTTAAATTTTGT
>Ga0214923_10002992_pt1 | contig 21660 bp, 17 predicted proteins | sample LL1510_MetaG_FD_177993 | JGI IMG/M metagenome (GOLD analysis project Ga0214923, IMG submission 177993) | Freshwater microbial communities from Lake Lanier, Atlanta, Georgia, United States - LL-1510 | ecosystem: Environmental > Aquatic > Freshwater > Lake | place: USA: Georgia | collected...
AGTGGAGGCACAACAAGAAGAGCTGCCAAAATGGTCTGTTTAGATCTCGATCATCCTGAAGTCGAATCCTTTATTGATTGGAAAGCTGAGGAGGAGCAAAAAGTGTCGGCCCTTGCTGCTGGCAGTCGGTTGCACCGCAAGCTTCTGAAGGAACTTCTCGATAACTGTTTTGATGAAGCGGGCCATCCTCACGTAGATTTAAAAGAAAATAAGGCTCTTCGTAAGAGCTTCAAGGTCTGTCGAGAGAGTTTTATTCCCGAAAATACCATTCAAAAAGTTCTTCAGCTCGCTTCTCAGGGAATTCGGGAAAATGAATTCCCCGAATTAGATACCGGTTGGGAAAGTGAAGCCTATGCCACTGTGAGTGGCCAAAACTCCAACAACTCAGTACGAATCCCCAATGAGTTTTTTGAGGCCCTGGAGAACGGAGGAAATTGGAAATTAAAATTCAGAACGACCGGTGCCATAGCGAAAGAAATTTCCAGTGAAGCTCTGTGGAATAAAATCGCCACTGCAGCTTGGGCTTGCGCAGATCCCGGACTTCAGTTTGATACCACCATTAACGAATGGCATACCTGTCCTGAAGGCGGAAGAATTAACGCTTCCAATCCTTGCTCTGAGTATATGTTTCTCGATGATACTGCTTGTAATCTGGCAAGTCTGAATCTGATGAAGTTTTATGATCCTAAAACCGGAAAATTTCTCATTGAAGATTTTACCCATGCCGTTCGTCTTTGGACTCTAGTTTTAGAAATCAGTGTTTTGATGGCTCAGTTTCCCAGTCGTGAAATTGCCAAGAAAAGTTATCAATACCGAACTTTGGGACTTGGATATGCAAATCTTGGCGCACTGCTGATGTCGATGGGAATTTCTTATGGGAGTCCAAGAGCGAAAGCGATTTGTGCGGCAATTACTGCGATCTTAACCGGTGAAAGCTATGGAACCTCAGCAGAAATGGCCAAAGAAATGGGGGCTTTTGAAAAGTTTTTGGAAAATCGCGAATCGATGTTGCGTGTAATTAGAAACCATCGAAGAGCGACTCGCGATGATCATTCTGATTTGTTTGAAAATCTAACCGTGTTTCCCGAGCGGATCGATTCATCTGAATGTCCTAAGGATCTTTTAGAATCGGCAAGGCTTGCCTGGGATAGAGCTCTCGAGTTAGGGGAACAGTATGGCTATCGAAATGCTCAAGTATCGGTGATTGCTCCCACGGGAACTATTGGTCTAATTATGGATTGTGATACGACCGGTATTGAACCCGACTTCTCAATTGTAAAGTTTAAAAAACTGGCCGGGGGAGGGTACTTCAGGATCATTAATCAATCAGTTCCTCTGGCCTTGAAAAAGCTCGGGTATTCTGAAAATCAAGTTCAAGATATTATCGACTATGCTTTAGGGAGAGGTGATTTTAAAAATTGTCCAGAAATCTGCCGGGCATTCTTTGAGAAAAAGGGGGTGTCAGCTTCTAGTATTTCTGAAATCGAAAAAAATCTCAAAAATGCATTTGATATTCGATTTGTCATTACCCCGTGGGTCTTAGGTGAGGAATTATGTATCAAAGTTCTGGGGGTTAACCCTGAGGATCTAGCTAAGCCAGATTTTAATCTTTTGGATCATCTAGGGTTCACTAGTTCGCAGATTGAAAAAGCAAATGAGTTTCTTTTTGGAACAATGACTTTGGAAAGAGCTCCACACCTCAAGGAAGAAGACTATTCCATCTTCGATTGTGCTAACAAATGTGGAAAAAAAGGGACTCGGTTTTTGCCCTACCAAGCTCATATTGAGATGATGGCTTCGGCTCAGCCCTTCATCAGCGGTGCTATCAGTAAAACTATCAATATGACAGCCGACGCTACGATTGCAGATGTCAAAGATGCTTACTTAAGCTCTTGGAAGAAGGCTCTCAAGGCCATTGCCCTTTACCGTGATGGCTCCAAGCTAAGTCAACCGTTGTCAGCTGCGCTCTTTGATTCGGTGGAAGAATCGGACGATAACCCAACAGCCGAAACTCTCAAGACCGATATCGTCGCTTTTGCTGATAAATTAGTTCGAAAATCCTTGCGGCGCGAACTCCCCAACCGTCGCATGGGTTATACGGTTAAATCCACCATTGGGGGACAGCGTGTTTATCTTCGTACGGGAGAATATGAAGATGGAACACTCGGTGAGATCTTTATTGATATTTATAAAGAAGGGGCGGCTTATCGAGCTTTAATGAATGCTTTTGCAATATCCGTGTCTTTGGGATTGCAGTATGGCGTCCCACTCGAAGAGTTTGTAAATAAATTTCACATGTTCAGATTTGAGCCCAATGGTCATGTCGCGGATCACGATAACGTGAAATTCTGTTCTTCGATTATTGATTTTATTTTCCGAGATCTCGCGCTCAATTATCTCGGCCGTACAGATATGGTTCATGTTCCCCCCAAAGAGCCCATTGCTCCCCTGGGGTCTCTTGGAGCGATGGCAGCGATGACCGCAATGCCAGCGAGCGTTCCCTTAGAAGCAGCAGAGACGGTTGATCTGGCTCTCTCCCCGAGAGAGTTTGAAGACGATTTGGCGCTTTCTTCCAGATTAGCCAAAACGAAAGGATATGAAGGCGATCCTTGCTCCGAGTGTGGTCACTTTACTTTGGTGCGAGGAGGCACTTGCTTACGCTGTGTTAGCTGTGGTTCAACCTCAGGTTGTAGCTAACTTTCAATTTTTAACAATCTGTACGATGAGTTCTGAAAAATCAGGAGCGGCATCGCCAGGTTTCACACACGTGGAATCTTCGACTTTGGGAAGATGAGCGACAAACGTATCACCTTCCTGGGTTCCGCCCACGTATCGTGTAATTTTTCCCGGCTCCTGAACTCTGAAAACAAAGTTGAGGTCTAAGATTCTTACTGGCGAAGAACGCTCAGCAATCGTCTGACTTAAAGTTCCCTTCCAGGTCATAAAGGGACCGCGCTCAAGTTCTAATTCATTTTTCTGAGCCCAGACAAAAGTTTCTCCCGTGCTCTGATCTGCCCCAGCCCAGCCATATTCAACAAAGACTCGGGTGCCGTAATCAACCGGTCCTGATTTAAAAACGACTTCCAATTCAGTTTCTGCATTTGAAAAGTTTGAGCAGCTATGCACCAGGGTTCTGCCATTCATTTTTACGTTATCAATGAACAGGGTTTCCTCTGGATAATTTGTCGCAAAAAGAGAACCGGAAACAAGGGCCAATAGGGTAAGAGCAGTCTTCATAAAATCTCCTCATCCCAACTGCTAACCCAAAAGAAGCGTTGCGTCAAGCTGGGGGGACTAGTCTTTTTTCATGATAAATAGGTAATTAAAGCCTCGAAGAAAGTAGTTTCCGTCTACGGCAGATTTATGCCAGGAGGGGTTTTTTAGGCTTTTATTGTGGCGTACCACGCAAACGATATCCACCGTTTTAAATTTCTTTTGAAGGATTTGGTATAGCTCGAAACCAATCGGGCTAAAAGATTTTCCCTTTTTGTAACTATCAGAAACATACAGAGCCATCATGCGGCGGCTTTTTAAAACCCGAAAAATTTCGTCTATTACTTGTTTCATGGCATCCCCATAGAGAGAGGTACGAGAATCTAGTTCTCCAATGCATCGGGGGTCGCCTGAATATTTCACATGAGTTGAATAGGGAGGATCGATGAAAACAAAATCTACCGAATTATTTTTTAAGGGAATCTTTCTAGCGTCTGCCGGAAGAATATCGGGTCTAGTAGGTGCTAAATCAAAGCCAACTCCCTCTCGATTAAGATCCTTGCATACATCAAGGGTGGTGCCGCTTCCGCACATCGGATCTAAAACCGTATCTCCCTCTCGGGTGTAGCGTTGAAGTAGATTCCAAATCACATAAGAGGGGGTAGCTCCGATGTAATTCTTATCTCCCTGCATCGTCGTTCCGTAGTGCTGAGAAGGGTAGTCCCAAAGAGTCGTTGTTTGTAACGTCACCTTAGGTTTCGTGGTGAAACTTCGTTTTTCTTTTGACGGATGCCTCATGCGGGCCAGGACCTTAGCAAAAAATTTCGTTCAGATCGAGACCTTAATATCCAAGCCAGCGGATTACTTGCGGATAACCCCAAAAAGCGAGGGACAAAAAGAGGATAAAGATAACGAAAAACGAAAGGTAGCCCACTACTAAATACAGGCTATCTTCTTCCAAGACTCCCAGGGACAGAGCGGCAGCGGTAAAAGCTGGCGGCGCATTTGTTCCGGGGGGAAGGGGTAGCAACAGAAGAAAGCCACAACAGCTGATCAGAAAAAAACTCAGTCGTTTGTTACCGGGATGTTTTGAAAAAAAACGTCCTCTGGGTTTGACCCATTTTGAAAAAGTTTTCGCCAGGGGTTTAGCAGCGGAAAAAATTTTCAGAGCCAGTTCAGAAGAAAGCTTCTTTTGGGCCATTCGCTTGGGAAGCCAAAAGGATTTTCCCAGAAACATGCGAAGACCTGCAAAAAAAATAACCATTCCGAAGGGGATACTGAGTCCCGGGAGTGGAATGGGTAAAAGAAAAGGAAGAGCTAAAAGAAAAGTCACAAGGGCTTGATCTTCAGGAGCGGTTTCAGAAAAAAGTCCACCCAAAGTGATATTGGGAGAGGTTCGACAATTCGAGATTAAGCGTTCTAACTCATCTTCAAGATGCATGACTCAAATTATAACAAATGCTAGAGTTTGATTTTGGAAAAGCTATGAAGATATTTACTTATACAACCGTGATTAGAGAGCGTCACTTAGACGGTTTTGGTCACGTTAACAACGCCACTTATCTCGAACTTTTTGAGGAGGCTAGGTGGGAAGTCATTACCCAGGGGGGATACAGCTGGGAAGATGTTCAAAAGGAAAAAAGAGGACCGGTCATTCTTGAGCTCTCGGTTCAGTTTATGAAAGAGCTAAGAGTTCGAGAAAAAATCCGAATTGAGACACGGTGTATTTCCTATGAGCGAGTAGTAGCCGAACTAGAGCAAAAAATTTGGAATGAAGCCAATGAGCTCTGCACTGTTGCTCGTTTTAAGTTTGCCCTTTTTGATCTTGAGAAGAGAAAGCTTCTAAAGCCCACCGAGCGCTGGTTAAAAGCCCTGGGGCTCTAGAGCGGCAAACTGCCCAAAAGTTCGACACCTGTAAAGATATAATGAAAACAATACGTTAGGCTGTTAAGTGAGGTTTTGGTTTAGAGATCTGTCTAAAAGTTAGTCAGATTTGAAATCAATTTGCAGCTGTATTCTCTTGGCATACGACCTGCACAGCTCATGTCCGCTCATCAATTACGGGTTTGCTAAACAAAGATTTTTCGCTTGGGGGTAAATGTGAAATCTCTGAAACTTATCACTATCTTCAGTATTTGTTTGCTGCTTAAGGCAACGCAAGTTTTTGCAGCAGAAACGAATGCCGCTACTGTAACTTCCACACCAGCACCTGCTCCAGCAACAAACGACGGAAATAAAACGGTAAAAATTACCGAGGGTCCAGTCGTAACGACTGCAAACGGAGTTCGAGTTGAGACAAGAACGATTGAAACTCAGCCACTTCAGCCAGAGCCTTCAGCTCCTCAAACTCGCCATTTTGAAGGATCGAGTGAGACAAAAATAGAAAACAATATCACCATCGATGGTCGCTCACCTGCCTTTGGAGCTCTTCCCGTTGCAGCGGCACCGGCAGTGCTCTCGACGGTTGCGAGTGAAGCACTTAGTTCGCGCCCTCTGAGTATTACCCCAGTCGCGGGGGTAACAGCCTTTCAAGGAGCTTGGTACAATCATATTGCCAATCGTGGCACTGTTGGACTTATCTTAGATATTCCGATCTTTTCTATCTTGTCTTTGGAAGCAGAGGCTCAGTACGGACGTTTCAATCTGAGCTATTCAAACTACGGTCATAATTTTAATCAGTACACGGGTGGTGCTAACGCAAAAGTGACTTTAGGTAACGGTCTCTTCCAGCCTTACTTAGGTGCTGGAATGATGGCAGTGTATTACGAAGGAATGACTAATACCGGTTATTCATCAAATATCGCCAATCAAGTCATTGGAGCGGGTCAAGTAGTTGCTGGTCTAGATTTAAACTTGCTGGGTGGTGTGTCTGTTGGTGCCCGCGGAGAACTTTTGCACCCCTTGAGTAATTTACCTCAAGTAAATGGTGGATTGGGCTCTCAAGATGCAGCAGCTATGAATTCCAATTTTTACCGGATTCTGGGAACGGTAAAAGTAAGTTTCTAATAGTGGTCAGGTAAACTCGGTCTCAAGTGGGGAAGGAGCCCAACGAGATGTGCCTTCTCGGGCTCTTTCTCCAACCCCCGCTTTAATTAATAAATCAGCCCAGCTATTTCTGGGATACGAGAGAGCTGCTTCTTGCGGTAGAAAAACAGTGAGAGATTTTCTAGCTCGAGTGAGTGCAACGTAAAGAATTCTCTTCGACTCCTCTTCGTCCTTTTGTTTTCGCTCATCTAACAGGCTTTGGTAGCTGCCAGAAAAAATCTTTTTGTCCTGTTCCCAATATTTGATGCCAGGAGGAAGACCTGCTTTCAAAAGAAGGCTGGGACTATCTTGAGGAAGTAATCTGGCTGTATCGACCAAAATGACATGGTTGAATTCAAGGCCTTTAGAGGCGTGAACAGTCATCAATTGGATGCCTTCCTGCTGATTAGCTGAAGGGCTAGTTTCTTGATAAAGGAAATCAGATTCCTGAAACGAGTCGAGCAAGAGCTGAATTTCAAAAAGATTCAAGCCAGGCTGAGATAAAGGGCCTAACAAAGCATCAAAAGCTTCGGGGTTGCTCGGGAAGGTTCTTGTCTCAAAGAACAACGTCTCTAAGCAATGAGCTACCTCAGTTTGACCGGATTCTAGCAACCGAAGCAACCAAATCAGTTCTTGAGGCGTGTCTCTCCGAATCAAGTCAATCAATGGCTCAAATTTTCCCGATTCTTTCTTTTGTCTCTTTTGCGTCAGATTTAAGACCTGTGCATAACTCCAGTTCATGTAAATCGATCGCAAAAAAGTAACAAGATGACCGTCTTGAGTTGGATCTAAAAGAAACTTTAGAAAAGATACAATTTCAATGGCACTAATTTGTTTGGACAGATTATCCGTCTTTTTGCATTGGTGTGCCCAACCCCGTTTCGAAAAAGCATCGCTAAATTCGGAAATCCTATCTGAGTTCCGAAAAAGAAGAGCAATGGTGCCGGGAGGAACTCCCCGATTCAAAAGTTTCTCCACATGAGAAGAAACGGTGGCTACTTCTTCTTCATAGATTGCCTGCCGAGGAGCTTTGTCTTGGGGGCCAAAAAAACAAACTGAAAACGACTGTGGCAAGGACCCCGTTGAAGCGGGGGAGGTAAGCCCCGATACCATAGGATTCCAGTTAAACGATTGCCCAGTGAAAAGATGACTGCTGATAAAGTTAAACTCTTCCAGTAACGTGCGTTCAGATCGGAAGTTGTGAATCAAGTCGATGCGTTGTCCGCCTCGACAACTCATAAGCTGACTGACTTCATCGAACAAAGCTGGTTCTGCTTGTCGGAACCCGTAAATCGACTGTTTAGGATCCCCGACAATAAAAAGTTTATTTAAGTTGTCGCCCAAGAGAAGAGTTAAAATTTGCCATTGAACGGGGCTTGTATCCTGAAATTCGTCTACCAAGATCTGTTGAAAGTCCTCAGAGAGCCGCGTCCGTGCAATCATCGATTCTTTTAGGATTTTCAGAGCGAGTTGTTCCAAGTCATCAAACGAATAGTGTCCCTGTTCGTGGAAAAAAGAAGCGAGATCATCACAAAAGGGTTTCAGTTCCGTCCCTAGCAACAGAATTACTTTAGCCGCTACATCTTTGGCTCCGGCGTCTTGAGCCAATTGGATGCAATCGAAAAACAGGTGGCGGTTTTTGTAGACCATTCGAGTCATTTCTTTCAGCTCTCGGTGCGTGAAATAATCTAGTAATTTGTTTAGTGATTCGGGGGACAGTCGGACCAGCCAGTCATTATAGTGTTTCAAAAAAGCAGTAGAAAAAGCAAAGTTGTCGATAATCTGAACAACCGGCGGAAATCCTAATTCAGTGCCGTACTGATTCAGGATCGAATAGCAGAGACTATGGAGTGTTCCAATGGTTCCACAACTGACCACATCTTCTTGCCATTTCGAATCGAGTTGCTCCTCCAAAAGCCTTTCAATAATTCGATCTCGGAGTTGCTCGGCAGCTTCCTTTGTAAAAGTTACCGTCAAAATATTTTTTGGGGAGAAACCCGCTTTCAAAAGATTCAAGTATCTCTCAACCATGGTCGAAGTTTTACCGCTACCAGCAGAGGCCATCACTGATAGGGGTTGATGAAGAAGAGTCGCCGCTAATTTTTGGTCGGAAGTCATTGAGTTACGCATAACCCACCCCTTCTCGACAAAAACCCGCTGCTTCACAAAAGCGACAGGCCTCTGATGATGGCTTGGGTGGAAATTCGCCCGCTCTTATATTTGTTGCGTGAGCTTGCATGGCCACTTTCCCTGACTGAATGATGGACTCAAGTTTTTCCGAAGACATGGCATGGCCGCGCGTAAGCGATTTCTTCGCTTCTGATGAAATAGTTTCTTCGCGCGCCAACCCCCTTCTCACTTCGCCTTTTTTCAAATCGTAAAAAAGCATTGCTGCGGGAGAATGCCCCAAAGCCTCTTCTGCCCCCAGCCAATAGAGAAGGGCCTGAAAGTTGAACCCCTTGGCTAAATGGTCGGGGGTGAAATCGACATTTCCAGTTTTGTAGTCGAGCACCAGAAGGGCCTGATTTGAAAGCAAATCGATCCGATCGATTTTTCCTACTAGGGGTATTCCGTCGATGTCGATTTTGAATTCCTTTTCAACCGCCATAGTCGACCGTTTTCCAAAAACATCATTGAGAGAGGATTCGATTTCGGTGATACGAGGAATAATCTTTTCAAAAGCTTTTAAGAAGAAAAGTGAAAGATTTTGTTGAGTGGCGAGTTGCGGCAGCGTTTTGTTAAGGCTCTCCACAAACGTGGCGCGCAAGAGTTCCACAGAGATTGGGTTCGTCGTGGGGGGGGCAAAAAGAGTTTCAAGTGTGAGGTGAACGGATTGTCCCAAGTGGAGAGCAAATTCGCTCATGGGCATTGGAACTTGGTGGAGCTTAAATCTTCTAAAAAGATACTTGGAGGGGCATTCTGCATAAGTTTCAAGTTGTGTGGCCGAAAGGGTCTGAACGGGAAGAGAAGCTTGATGAGACTCGGAAGAGGGGGAGTAAGTTCGACAGGTGTTTTTTGATGGAGTGATTTGAAAGCCTTCCAAGTGTTCCATCGGCAGTGAGCAAAAAACGCGATCTCCTAAAAAGCTGGCTTTATCTTTTAAAATGTTCAATCGGCTCTGGAGAGTTTCACTCCAACGAGGAAGTTGGAATCCAGCATAAAAAAGAGTCTCCAATTCCGCCTCAGAAAAAAGTAAATTATTGGCTGGTCGCTCTAAAAGGCTTTCGTCAACGAAAGAAAACTCAATGGTGTTGTCCACTTGAGGCAAGGAACAAAAGGGGGTGATTAAGATCTGATCTGAAAGGGGGGGGACGGCTTGAACGGGATCGATTTCAAAATTCTCCAGTGTGCGAAAAATGTCGGGACTCAATGTATTCTGCGCAATGAGGCGGTTCTTGTAATCTTCGTAGGATTCAGCGGTGAAAGGCGAATGGGATAAAAGAATAGTGTTGAGGCGGGTCTTTTCCTTCGGATCAAATGAGCTACACTTGCGAATCTGACAAAGTAGTTTGGACCAATAGGAAGTCTCAGCCGGCGTGGGAGGCATCCGTTCCAGCGGCAAAAGCCCAAAGCTCGCGAGACGGCTTCTTAAAAAAGCCTTGCTCTGAAGAGTGCCACTGAAACTGATCAGAATTTTCTTGTCAGAATTTTCTTTGGCATAGAAAGCCACCGATTCACAAAGAGATTCCAAAGCCGATACTCTTGCTCCCAGTTTCAGTTGGGGGGGGGGTTTTAAGAAGGGGATTCCCAAATCAGAAAAAGAACGCGATTGAACCTTTGGAAATTGAGGGGAAGCCGTTTTTATGAATTCCTGAAACAAATAGCTAGAGGGTTCGCAAGAAATAAAGTCAACTGGAGCCAGTTGAGGCTTGTCCGCCCGATTTGATTTTAGAAGTTCTATCAATGACCAAATTTGGCTCATGAGGTCTTCAGAAAGGGGACTATCTAAATAAAAAAGGAAGCATTCTCGAAGCGCCCGATTTTTCTGAGTGTTGGGTAGTTGAGAAAAACAATAAGTGAGTTGCTCACGGTTTAAAACAAGAGACCGTCTGAGTAATTCAATTGTGGGCAGCCATTCTTCTGCGGACAAAGAAGTTTTTGTAAATAAGCGAGCAATCTCTAATCGATCCGGAGTGGGGGGAATCGGGTGAATTTGATTAAGCCAGTCTTCAAACGATAATGAATTTTCGCTCGCGGAGGGAACCAGTCTTTTAAAAAGAGCGAGATCAGCGGTCGATTCAAAGCAAGTTTGGATTGGCACAGCATCGGATTACCAGTAAATGAGAAGGGGAGAAAGAGTTGATTTTGGTAAAAAATGGCGCGATGGGTCGAGGGCTTTATGGATGATAAATTGTTTGTTGGGATTGCCCGAGTCAGTTTGTTTTTTAGGCAGGCACGTAGTTTAAAGGATAAAAGAGGGGTCCTTCAAAGTCTCAAACAAAAACTCCGGAATGAGGGGTGGAGTGTTGTAGAAGTGGGACATCAAAATGATTTTAAAAGAGCTTTCATTGGGTTTAGTTACGTGGCTTCGAGTTCTCATTCACTAGACCTTGCCTTCGACAAAGCCTCTAGTTTCTTACTTGGAAATTTTGAAGTGGTTAGTAAAACGAGAGAAATATTGGAATTTGAGGCCGATCCCTCATTTGATGACTCAACTCTGACTCGTAGCATCCTTGGAGATGTGGATGATTAGGCGAGATACCGATATAATTTAAAGATTCAGATTTAAAATCCCAAGGAGAAATTCATGAGTATCGTCATTGTGACGGGTTCGTCCGGTCTTATCGGAAGTGAAACAGTCCGTTTTTTTCATGAAAAAGGGCACGATATTATTGGGATTGATAATGATTTAAGGCAGTATTTTTTTGGCAAAGAAGCATCTACTCATTGGAATACTTTAAAATTAAAAAAAGAACTGAGACGGTTTACTCACGAAGCGATTGATATTCGAGATCAAGAGGGAATTTGTGATCTGTTCAAAGAATTAGGAAGCGCTGTCTCTGCAGTCGTGCACACAGCGGCCCAGCCCAGTCATGATTGGGCGGCGAGAGAACCCTTCACCGATTTTACTGTGAATGCGAATGGGACCTTGACTCTGCTCGAAGCCACTCGGCAGTTTTGTCCTGAGGCCACCTTTATTTTCACTTCTACGAATAAAGTGTATGGCGATACTCCGAATCGTTTACCCTTGTTAGAGCAACCAACCCGCTGGGAAATTAGTACGACTCACGAATACTTTAAATACGGTATTGATGAGTCGATGAGCATCGATGCTTCAAAACATAGTTTGTTTGGAGCAAGTAAAGTAGCTGCCGATATTTTGGTGCAGGAATATGGGCGTTATTTTGGAATGAAGACTGGCGTTTTTCGAGGGGGTTGTTTAACTGGGCCGGCTCATTCGGGTGCAGAACTTCATGGGTTTTTGGCTTATTTAGTAAAATGTAATTTACAGGAAATTCCTTATCGGATCTTTGGTTATAAAGGAAAACAAGTTCGGGACAATATCCATTCTTATGATTTAGTGAGTGCCTTTTGGCATTTCAGTCAAAATCCGAAAAGCGGGGCTGTTTACAATATGGGGGGCTCCCGACACAGCAACTGTTCCGTTCTGGAAGCTATTCAAGCTCTTCAAGAAATGACCGGTAAAGAAATGAAATATGAAGTTTTAGATCAAGCACGCTCGGGAGATCACATCTGGTGGATAAGTGATGTGCGACGATTTCAAAAGGATTTCCCCCACTGGGCCTATCGATATGATCTCAAGTCCATACTGAGCGAAATTATCGAAGCGTCATCGGACCGGCTAGAGAAAGCTGCTTAGCCTATGAGCTCATCGCCCAGCTGTTTCAGGGCATGAATGTCACTCATGAGAGTCGATTTTCTTTTCACCCTTATCGTTGGAACTTTGATGGCAGCTTGAAAAGCTTCTGACCATTTTTGTTGAACGAGACGAAGTTCCTCGAAATGCTTTTGGAGGGCAGTAAACCAGGTAAGACAGTCTTTCTCTAATTCGATGGGTGAGCTAGACTGAAAGTCAGGTTCAAGTCGATTTAGGATCAATCGTTCTAAAGCAATATTTTCTTTTTGTAGCGTCTTGTGAAATTCCACTGATTCCAAAAAGCGAGCCTCACTTGCTTGAGTGACAAGCACGAAAGCGGAGGAGGGATCGCGAAAAAGTTCCATCACGGCTAGATGACGACTTCTGAAACCCGCCTGCATTCCTTCCAGATCCCCTAAAACGGCAGCTAAATTATCTAAAAACTCACTGCCTAAAATAGTTTGCAGGGCCTTCATGGCCATTTGAGTTCCCCGTTGAAATAAAACAAGCCCCCCCTTTTTTTGAAACCATTTCAGTACGGAGTTATCCATAAAGTTAGCAAGCCTTTGGGGAGCTTGAAGAAGATCGAGGGCATTTTGAGTGGGAGGAGTATCCACGATAATTTTGTCATATTCGTCGCTTGAAACAAATTCCAAGAGGCGTTCCATAGCGGCATATTCGTGACTTCCCCCTAAAGATTCAACCATGGTTCGATAAAGGCGGTTTTCGAGAATTTTCTTTTTCTGTTCAGGGGAACGAGCAAAACGTTCAATCACTTTATCAAAATAATGTTCGCTATCGAGCATGGAAGCCGTCAGCTGGAGTTCCGGATAATCTTGGCTTATTACTTTTTTAATAGAATAGGCAAAATCCTTAAATCCTAAGGCCTGAGCAAGCCTCCTCGCCGGGTCTACAGTCAGCACGAGAGTCCGGTAACCACGCAAGCCCAGACTGACTCCTAACGCAGCTGCTAAAGTCGTTTTGCCGACGCCTCCGGGCCCGCCTATCAGGATAATCTTTTTATTAGCAAGATCCCACATCATGAATGCTCCAACGCCTCTGAGATAGCTTCTACTGTTGTAATCCACTCGGGACAGCTCAACCGGGAAAGTTTGCGAATTCCTAATCCTGCCTGTTGAAGCACAGAAAACGCATCTGATTCTTGCTCGAGCAAAGTCGAATAATAGTTAAAAAGTTCATGAGTCTTGCCAGAAAGGGCACTCTTAGCGTTCTCTTTGCTTAAAGGTTTTCCAGGAAATTCCGGTAAACACTGATTTAGGAAGATCGGACTGAAGTTGAACTCTCCTAACGATAAGAGTTTCTTTTTTAGCTCCAAAGTTTCCGAGACCGACAACTCTTCTGGGATTGAAAGAAGCTGAATGAGGGTGGAGGGGCTCAACATCATTTCACAAATTCGTTCGATTTCTCGGTGGACCAAGCCCATTCGAAAAAGTTTTCTCAAACCAAGCGGAGATGAAAAAAAAGATACTGCGTGGCCACTCGCTGGAAGATCGACCAATACCACGGCATCAGGATTTTTTTGGCTCAGATCCCATATCTTTCCAGCAATAACAGCTTCAGTGAGACCGGGTGCTGCTGAAATAAAGGTATTAACGACTTTGTTTTCAAGGACCAGGTTGACTACTTTTTCAAATTTTAAAATATTGAGCGCATATTCTCGAAAACAATCAGGTCCACTTAAAAGAAGATGAGGAATTCCAAGGGTCTGATAAGGAAGAGGTCGAGCTTGTTGATCAAAGGGATTCCAACTCACAAGGAAAGCAGCTTTACCGTGTCGCTGAGCTAAAAGAGCAGTTGCTGACGCAATGGCACTTTTCCCAACTCCGCCTTTTCCAGTGAAAAAAACGACCTTCCTCGAAATAATTTCTTCTAAGTAAGAGGGTTTCACCATTCGAATCTTCTAGCCTAATCGTCAAAATGGGAAGTGATAATTTGAGCGACTCGTTTTGAGAAAAGAAGACCAGCGTGTCCCATGTTTTCGAGTTCAATAAACCGAACCCCAGGCCATTGAGGGGTTTTTCGGGGGATCATCATCACGTCTAATTTTCCGGCAACTGATACGACGCGAGTTTTTGCGGGGGCGGGAAGTCCATTGAGCTCTTTCAACAAGGTGCTCTGGGGATGTAGGTCGCGGATGTGGGGGAGTAAAGAATATTTGGACCAATCTGTCCCTTGGTGGGGAGTTCCCAAGGTAATCAGATTTTTAGCGATGCCGTCGCCGCCAAGTTTTTGAATGTAGTAACGAGCTACTATCCCTCCCATGGAGTGCGCCACGATATCAATTTGGTCGGTCTCGTACTCTTCGCGGAGCCTTTCGACTTCCGTTTTGACTCTTTCGGCCAGACGAGCAATTCCATACAGGCTGGTAAGAAGGTCTAATTCCCTAAAATGATGCCAGCCTTTGAGAGCTAACTTTTGCTTTAAATAAAAAAAAGCACTTTTGTTGTGAAAAATACCATGAATCAGAAGGATGGGGCGGCGATGGCTTTCTGTTTTAGTCCATAAAACGGGAAGTGCAGGGAGGGAATTCCCTAAAACAGCAAGCGGATAGAGTTCATACGCAAGTATTGAGGCGCTAACTTCGCGCGTTATTCCCCAGGCCAGTTGGCCTGGATGACTGAGTCCCCGGATAAGTTTCATAGGTGTCTAACAACTGTCTCGAAGCTTCGTCCAAGAATCAAGCTGCACCACAGAATATTCAACCGATTTAGAGGCTTAGGACTATCGACTTTTACAAACTTCAGTGGCATTCTTACTTGACACAGAACCATACTAAAACGATAACTTCTTTGATTTTTCACCTGAGAATCGACTTAACGGAGTGTAAAACCCATGCCAGCACCATCATTTCCAGAAGCACCAGAAGGAATTAGTCGAAGAAGTTTTATTACCTGGTTAAGCGTAGGATGGTTGGGCTTCGGGGCTGCAATGGGAGCAGGCCTAACTGCCGTTGGCCGCCTATTTTTTCCCAACGTAACCTTTGAGCCTCCTCAGCAATTCAAAGCGGGTTTTCCAGCCGAATATGCCTCTGGAAAAGTAGACGAACGATTCAAGAAAAAGTACGGGGTCTGGTTGGTGAGAAACGAGCGAGGTATTTACGCTTTATCCACCGTGTGTACCCATCTGGGATGTACTCCTAACTGGTTAGATGCCGAACAAAAGTTTAAGTGCCCCTGCCACGGAAGCGGTTTTTACTCTACTGGGATTAACTTCGAAGGCCCTGCCCCTCGTCCTTTAGAAAGATTCAAGATTGGTTTGGCAGAAGATGGGCAAGTCTTCGTCGATAAAATGGCAAAATTTAAATACGAAATGGGACAGTGGAATGACCCCAATTCGTTCTTAGAGTTAGTTTAACGAGGTTATTCATGGGTAAGCCGACATTATTTGAAACCATCAAAGAATCGCAAGCATGGAAATCCATTTTCCGGCATGGAGCTCCATCAGCAAATGCTCGTAATCGAGTTTTAGTAGTGCTGATGAACGTATTTCTCCATTTGCATCCGATCCGAATGAAAAAGTCAGGGGTCCGGATGAGCTTTACTTGGTGTATGGGGGGAATCACTTTCTTTCTGTTTCTCGTAGAAACCATCACTGGGGTTTTATTAATGTTCTATTACCGCCCCACCGCTGAGTATGCTTATTACGATATCATCGCTCTTCGAGAGCACGTACCCATCGGGATTATGCGAGAAATTCATCGTTGGGGAGCTCACAGCATGGTGATCAGTGTCTGGTTACACATGTTCCGAGTCTTTTTGACTGGGTCTTATAAACCACCGCGCGAATTTAACTGGGGCATTGGCGTAGTGCTCTTGGTTTTGACTCTCCTATTAAGTTTTACGGGATACCTTCTTCCTTGGGATCAGCTGGCTATTTGGGCTATCACCGTGGGTTCAAACATGGCCCGCGCTACACCGTTTGCAGGAAACGAAGGGCCGGGAGCTGCGTTATTGAATTCACTTCTGGGCTTTGAAGCTATCAATGCAGGTAGTGACGCTCGGTTTGCGCTGCTAGCAGGAAGACTAGTCGGAGAAGCGACGCTTCTTCGATTCTATGTTCTCCACTGCATTTTCATCCCGTTAGTTGCGAGTATTTTAATGGCGGTTCATTTTTGGCGAGTCAGAAAAGACGGGGGCATTTCAGGACCTCTATAAGGAACAACTATGACTTTCATCACCGATTTTATTAACTTTCTCTGTCGGCCCGCGATTCTTTTCACGCTGTCTTGTGTGGCCTTTTATCTGGTTCTCTTTCCCTTCCGAGAAAAGTTTGCCAAAAAGTCGTCGTTGTACACCATCTTAATCACGATGGCTGTTTTCATTCTCGTCAGCATGCTGAATCCCACTTTTAAAGATGTGGTCACGAAGCCCGACAATGTGCCCATCGTGTTGATGTTGTTTCTCTTAGCTTTCTTCTGCTGGCTTCCTCTCAATAAAGCAGTCAAAAACGACAAATTGATTGAGGAGGGAAAAGACGTTGAAAACAAGCAAGAAGCCAAAGAACTCGTGTTTACTTGGCCAGATCTGATTTTTAGTGAATTTATTTGCTCGATTATCGTTTGGTCGGTTCTGTTAATTTGGGCAATCACGATTCGAGCTCCACTTGAAGAGCCCGCGAACCCCGTGGAAACCCCAAATCCGTCCAAAGCACCCTGGTATTTCTTGGGGCTACAAGAAATGCTGGTTTACTTCGATCCTTGGTTAGCCGGCGTAGTTTTTCCAACGCTTATCATCGTTGGATTGGTGGTTCTGCCGTATATCGATGTTAATCCCAAGGGCAATGGGTATTACTGTTTTAAGGAAAGAAAGTTTGCGATTACGACCTATTTATTTGGATTCCTTATTTTATGGGTTGTACTTATTGTTTTGGGAACTTTCTTGCGCGGTCCTAACTGGAACTTCTACGGTCCTTATGAAGTGTGGGACCTCCACAAATTAGAAGCATTAAGAAACGTAAACCTCTCCGAGTACATCTTCCGTTATGCGGGACTCAACGGGGGAAAGCTGCCTGATTTCTGGCTGTTTCGAGAGCTTGTAGGAATTGTTTTGGTGATTGGTTATATGGTCGCTGGGCCCATCATTTTGGCCAAAACGGTCATGAAAGGGTTTCTGGAGAAAATGGGCAAACCTCGTTTTTACATCATGGTAACCATTTTGCTTTTGATGGCGTCACTGCCTATCAAGATGATTTTAAGATGGACAATTAACTTGAAGTACATCGTCGCAATACCGGAGTACTTCTTTAACATTTAACCTAAGCTACGGATCAACATCATGGCATCCAAAAACGCTTCACCAGACGATAAGTTTTATAAGGGTCAGACGCTTCTCAAAGCTTTTGGGATCTCAAGCGTCGTCATGTTGGTATTTACGTTGTGGATGATTTTGGATGATTTCGGCCGCGAATGGAAAAAATATCAATTAGACTTCTTCAATTATCGAAAAAATAAAATTGAAAAACAGATTGAAGAAGCCAAGCAAGGTCTTGATGAAGGCAAGATTAAAGAGTTTCAAACTCGGTTAACCGAATTGGAAGCGAGTTCGAAAGACAAAGCAGCTCAACTAAAGACGCTTCAAAAAGAACTCATTAAATTAAAAACAGCGCGGATCAATAAAGTAGACAAGTACCAAGCGGCTAAGGGTTTGTACGATGTTCGCAAATATGAGTTTGAGAATGTTTATGGGCACAAATTAGCTCATGGCGAAAAAATTGAAGAAGGCTCTCGACTGTCCCAAAAAGAAAAAGAGGCTCGAGATAAGCTCTCTAAAGAGTGGGATAAGGTTAAGGGGCTTTCAGACAGTGCCAACGCAGCTCAAATTGCCGAAGATGCCAAGAGCGCTGAGATAGCTCAATTAAACTCAGACAAAGACACGGCAGAAAAAGAGCTAAAAAAACTTCAAGCCAATGTAGACCGATTAATAGCGGCGAAAAGTAATTCCGAAGTAACCATCAGCAAACTACTGCGAAGTGCTCCCATTTTGGATTTGGCCAATCCCGTATTTAAAGTTCAGCAAACCGTGATCCCAACGATTCGCGATGATGTCTTTTTTGCACAAGTTCAAAAAGTAGATCGTTGCACAACTTGCCATTTAGCAATCGACACTCCGGGTTTCGAAGATGCCCCTCAACCTTACCGCACGCATCCTAATTTGGATTTGATGTTGGGCGCTACTTCGCCGCATCCCACAGAAAAAGTGGGTTGTACGGTTTGTCACTCAGGACGTGGAGCCTCTGTTGACTTTGTTCGTTCGGCACACACCCCACGAAATGAAGAGCAAAAGAAAGAATGGCAAAAGAAATACGGCTGGCATGAAATGCATCACGTGATTGAGAAAATGATCCCGCTCCAATACGTGGAAGGCCAGTGTCGAGTCTGTCATAAGCAAACCGAATATGTTCCAGCAGCTCAGAAATTAAATAAAGCAGTCCAATTAGTACGTGGGGCAGGTTGCTATGGATGTCATCGTATTGAAGGATGGGATCATATTCGAAAACCAGCTCCTTCTCTCAAAAAAGTGAAGGGTAAATTGAACCATGACTGGATTGTTCGCTGGGTGAGAAATCCAAAGTCATTCAATGATCACGCGCGAATGCCCGCTCAGTTCCACCAGGGAAATACCGAAAGTGCTGACTACACGGCTTATCAAGAAGCAGAGCTGTTTGCCGTGGCCGATTATATTCTGTCCCTCTCAGAGGACTATAAACCTAGCTACACCGCTCCTGCTGGCGGAAACGTAGAAAAAGGACGCAATCTATTTTATGCGGTTGGATGTTTAGGCTGTCACGGAATGGATGAGTTCCCAGAAGGAAGACGACGTTTCGGACAAGCCCCCGATCTTTCAACCGTTGGGAGCAAACTCAACCGAGAATGGCTGGGGCAGTGGTTAAAAAACCCAAGGCATTACTGGAAAGATACGGCCATGCCGTCTCTACGGTTAAGTGATTCAGAGATTGCTGACCTTTCTGCTTACCTTCTCAGCAAAAAGAACCCTCAATTTGAACAGCTGGAAGTAGGAGAGCCCGATTTTGAAGTTCAGAAAAAAGTTTTGAGTCTCTATCTGATGAGAGATCCAAAAATGGCCCCTGCGACAACTGAGAAAGTTCATCAGTATGTTGAAGGGCTTTCTAAAAAAGAAGTGGTTGAAAAGTTAGGACTGAATGCAGTCACCCGCTACGGTTGCTATGGATGCCATGAGATTAAGGGAATGGAAACGATGCCTGGAAGTGGTGTCGAACTCAGTGAGCACGGAAGTAAGCTCGTAAACAAATTTGATTTTGGACTCTTGGATATGGAGAAGTCCGTGGCTGCATGGCTTCACCAGAAGTTCAAGGCGACGCGTTCTTTTGATAAAGGAGTTGTGAAAGAATACTTGGATCTCCTCAGAATGCCGAACTACCATTTCGACGAAGGGGAAAGAGATAAATTGGTTACTTTCATCCTTGGGTTGACGGCTCAAAAAATTGGAGCTCCCTCGGCAAAAATTCTGGATGCTCGAGAGGCTCAGATTGAAGAAGGTTCTCGCGTTGTTCACCAATACAACTGTCAGGGCTGTCATATGGTCGAGCAGATGTACCGACCACTTCCAGAGGGGCATCCCGATTTCGAGAAGCATGAAAAACAAAAGTGGGAACTTGAAGGTCGAATACTGACCTATTTCTCGGAAGACGAAACCAAAGGACCACCCCCCTTAAGCTCTGAAGGCAGCCGCGTTCGCTCTGAGTGGGTGCATAACTTCTTGACCAACCCAAGCTGGAAACTTCGAAGAGCTATTCAAGTCCGAATGCCATCATACAACATGACCAATGATCAGCAGAATAAAGTTGTTACTCATTGGGCCCGACAAGGAAACCTGGAGTTCCCGAACGCTCCGCTCGAAGCTCCTGAAATCAGCGGACAGAGACTGGAAGGGGCGAAAGCTCTTTGGAATAAGCTCCAATGCGGAAACTGCCATACTGTGGGTCAGTACATGTTGACTCAAGATGACCTCGAAGGAGGCAGCAAAGGCTATGCTCCTGACATCACTCGGTCCTATGGACGATTGAACAAAGAGTGGATCGTTAAGCTTCTAAAAAATCCACAGTCCATGGTACCTGGAACAAGAATGCCTGGATTCTGGCCTGAAGGAAACAGCCCGGCACCAGAAATTCTGGGAGGAGACTCTCAAAAGCAAATGGATGCCCTAGCGGATTACGTTCTCTTACTAGGCTTTCAAAAGGGCGGTGGAAAACCAGTGACCATGCCAGCAGATCTCAATCGACTTGAGCCTGTGATTTCTCCTGCGCCGAAAGCCGAAGTCACTCAAGAGCCCGCAAAGGAGAACAAAGATGCTGAAAAAGATGCTTAACCTGTCAGTATTTAGTTTGCTGGTGTTTTTTCTAGCTTCTTGCGGAAGTAGGCAATTTACTCAAGGCAAATATGACGATTTAAGTGAAGATCGTCTCTTAGATGATAAATTCAACGAAAGCGACATGCGCCAAATTGCGGAGACGATGGTTACTTCTCTCACGCAGAGTCGTTTGGTAGCTGAAAATCCTAAGGCTCCTGTTGTCTTAGTGACTCTGGTCAAGAACCGAGCGTCTGAACACATCGATATGAAATCGATGACGGACAAAATTCGCACTGCCTTGATCAAAAGTGGTAAATTCCGATTTACGGAAAAAGAAAATCGAGAAGAGCTTGCCGGAGAGACCCAGTATCAAAATGAAAGTGGCTATGTTGATGCCTCGACTGCGAGAAAAAAGGGAAAACAAATTGGGGCTCAGTATTTTCTCACGGGTGAAATCACGGATCGGGTTCAAGAAGTGGGAAATAAGAAGTACGTTTACTACAAAGCTACTTTCAACCTCGTTAACATTGAAACGGGGATTATCGACTGGACTGATGAGAAAGAAATCCGAAAGTTTTATAAAAAACGGGGAGTAGGGTTCTAATCGGCTGGGCTCATGGTTAAGCCGTCCTCCATTCTCATCATTTCCCTTAGCCTTCTTTTAATTGGGTGCTCATCTTATCCCTCTCGAGTTTCTACCTCACGTCGGGCATTTGAGTCCGGAAATGTAGAAGTCGCAATTGACCATTTGAAGTCTTACGTCGAAAAAAAAGACTCAGATGAGCTTCTCTATCTTCTCGAATTGGCCATGGCCTATCACACTTCAGGTCAGTACCAGAATGCCATCGATACGTTTCAACAAGCTGAGAAATTAAGTGGATTAACCGATTATACGAGCGTTTCCCAAGAAGCAGGGAGCATGTTGTTCAATGACACTTTAAAAGTTCATAAGCTAGACGATTATGAGAAAGTGTTGATCAGCACTTTTTTAGCAATTGATTACGCTTTGCTTAATCAGAATGAGAGTGCTCTCGTTGAGTGCCGCCGGATCAATCATAAGCTTGATCTTCTGATAGCGGAAGGCAATGTTAGTTTGCAGAAAAATGCATTTGCAAAATATTTGTCTGCCCTTCTGTTTGAGAATGGGCGTGAATACAATGATGCTTGGGTGGATTACCGTCAAAGTTACCAATGGTTTCCTTCGTTCCCTCTCCACGGAGTTGGGCTTCTTCGAATGGCTGACAAGCTTCAGGTGAG
>Ga0214923_10002993_pt1 | contig 21654 bp, 18 predicted proteins | sample LL1510_MetaG_FD_177993 | JGI IMG/M metagenome (GOLD analysis project Ga0214923, IMG submission 177993) | Freshwater microbial communities from Lake Lanier, Atlanta, Georgia, United States - LL-1510 | ecosystem: Environmental > Aquatic > Freshwater > Lake | place: USA: Georgia | collected...
GGCAATGCTCGAAACTACTGCTTTAAAAATAGGTTTTGCTGGCATTGAGTCCCCCAACTGGCTTCATGGCCAATTCCTACGGGGATCTCAGAGTTAAGTCAATCACAAACTTTCATCTGGCTGGGGGATTTTCGCTGGAATCTCCACGCATTTGCTGAGCATAGGAGCGAATGCGCTCAGCGGTTTCGGCATCCGGAGCGCCATTGCTTAACGCTTGTTCTGCCTGAGTGGCAAAACTCTTCGATTCCTGTTGGAGCCGCTCGGAGACCGAATTCAACAGGCCACGAATGGCATTGACGTCTTCCGGATTCAAAGTTGGGGGAAGCTCGACCGCGAGCAGGGTCTTGGCAACCTCCTCGGCTAATCGCGCGGTCTCATAATAACCCGCAGAACACCATTCGAGCCCAGGAACTTCACAGGAAGCCAAAAACATCGACTTAGTGCGATCATAATCAGCAGCAACTGTTTTCACAGCACGAGCAAGATCTTTTTGATTTTGAATATTGCGATCACGAATGTCAGGCGCATCCATGTGAGCAATTGTATACTTCGCCTTAGCCTGCAAACGGAAACCCTCTTGCGAACCTGGTTTGAGGCTCAACATACGCGCTGAGGTTTTGCGCGCAGCAGGTTCCAGTCCCTGGCGGGTTTGTATTGCGAGAATTTGAGAGCGCAAATAAAGCTCATCGTCACTTGCAGATACGTACTTCATCATTCGCTCGTACGCTGCAATAGCCTCTGCTGGACGTCCGAATTTGAAATGAATATCTGCAATCTCTCGGGCAATTTTCAACTTCTCTGCAGGACCGCTGACCTGGCCTAGATAATTTTCAAAATGCGACACAGCATTTGCAAAGCGGCCCAGCGATTTATGCATTTCAGCAGATCTCAACCAAGCGCTGCGCTTAGCCCCATCTTGCTGATACTTGCGAGCGAAATCTTCGTAGTGTTTAGCAGCTCGCAAAAACTGCGCTATTCCGCGCGAGAGTTCTGCCGCCTGCCAAGTTGTTTCCTTCACGTAGCCAGAGGATGGATAGCTTTTCAACAGCGCTTCCATCTGCGTCACAGCCGCGTCGGTCTTTTTTGCTTGAAGAAAATTACGTGCAGCCAAATCAAGCGCTGTTGCGGCGTTTTGATGTCTGGGAAATTCCTGTTGGAATGCAACAAAGCGATTCGCCGCAGCCTCAAATTGTCCTTGTGCAGAAAGCTGTTGCGCATGCGAATAGACAGCATCCTCAATAATCACACGCAAATTTCTGTGCGCAGGTTTGGCTGGAGTAATTTTAGACTTCATTGCGAGCCGAGCAATCTTCTCAACGTACCGCCAGTCTTTCTTGCCTTCGGCTCCATCTAACAGGAAGCTCACTGCTTCACCAGAAAAACGACTTCGTGAATACTTAACTATAGCATCCTCGAAACGCTGGCGAGCAGGGTTTTCTTGCCCAAGCAAGTAGGTCACATAGGCCGCCTGAAAGACCGACTGCTCGGCTTCAGTTCCACTTGTTGCCGATGGCATTTTATCAAGCGCCACAACATACGCTTGCGCGATTTGATCATCACCAGAGAGCTTTTTGCCGCGCACAAACTTCGGCTCGGCCAAAAGGCCTAGCTGTGACTCACGCGCCCGCAATGAAAAGCGCAAGGCGGCCAATAGCACATCCTTACTCTTGGTTTGGCCTGCAAGTGCATCAGCGCGCGCAGCAACGTCTGACGCGCGACGCGACTTCCAAAGCAACTCAATGGTTTTCAAAGTCCAATCTTCACGCGCGGCATATATTTGGTAGTTTTGCACAAAAAAGTCATGCAATGAGACGAATCTCGCAACATTCTCGCCATCGAGTTTTGTTTGCGCCTGAGCGAGCGCAAGATTCTGCGTATAAAAAATTCGCCCTGGAACAACATTTTGCAGTGTGTCGTTCAGCTTAGCGATCCGCTGCCATTGCGGCTGCCCTGCAATCAAATCCCGTGCAGCAAGATGGATATCAAGAATCCTCAGCTCCAGGTACGCAGCGAATGAATTCGAATAATCTCCGAGGACCTGAATATCGGAATATATTTTCGTTGCACGCCCTGGCTGCTTTTGCAGGTTGTTAAGTGCAATCTGCTCAGAATAGTAGCGCGCAACATCAAGGGCGCCCACAGACTGGAGCGTGTTCACGGCCTCGTTATCGACGTTCAATGCATCACGCATCACAGAGCTTTGATACAGACGATATAAAACCCGAGATAAAATTGGGCCTGCTTTTCCCTCAATGCGCTTCAGCCGCCCCATGTCTTTGAGCGACTCTTGATACAATGCCGAGGCCTGCGCATATTGCTTACGAGCGAATGCATTTTCGGCAGAAAAATAACGGAAAGCCGCGCGCGCTGCAGAATCTCCAGCATTCTGCGCAGCGAACTCAAGATTGCCAAACGGGCTCGAGGTGCGACCTGCCTCGTAATCGTTGAGGATAGCAACAAGTGCAACTCGTTGCTGTTCACCGCTGCGCCCCCCATTGACAAACTTAAGAGCTTCGTCGCGAGCCGTTGGGTCGGACATTTTCAAACGCGAAACGAGCTGTGCCGCTTTCAAAGAAACTGCTTTTTCGTTTTTTGGAAAACCTCTCAAAAGCCCATCAATAACATTAACCAATTGACTGCGCGTGGACTTCACAAAGTGGTTCAAGTCTGGGTACTTTGCATCCTGACCACCCACCGCACGCAGATATTCCATGTAAAGACACTGGTCTTCCAATAGGCGAGCGAGCTTCAAACCAACATTAAGAGCCTGTGTCGACTTTGCCGGTTGGAGTTTGTATTCGGCCTCAACTTGCTTGATTTGAACTGCGCGGGTTGCAGCGGCCTGCGCACTGGTGTTCAGACTTTCGAGGAGTGATGCATCTGCCCCAACAACATCGAGAAAAACAACCCGACCCGGATTCAGCGGTGGCTTGAACAAAGCTGGAAAAGCCGGACTCCATGGTTCAACCGGAGATGAGACATCGCTGAGAGTCGATTTCGCTTTTTTGCGCTTGAGTGCTTTTGCAGAAAATGAAACTTCATCACTCGCACCAGCGGCCTGCGACCAAACACTCAAAGTCACGCCCGCGAAAGCCAATCCCACAACTGCCCAAACAGTTGCGCAGCGTGTCTTCAATGTTGTCGTTGTGTCGTTCCTCATGAACTCCTCACAATCGCTACCCAGGTCCTCCAGCGGATCCCCCGAGACTCGCACGGGAATCTTTAGCCGAAGCACATCGGGTATCGGCAGAAATCTCTGAATCCTTAGAAAAAAATGGCTATTTTTTTTCGCTGAATTTCTCGAGCGCAAGCGCGAGGCTGATGAAGTCTTGGGGTGGTGGCGTCTCGAATTGCAGACGTTCTCCAGTTCCTGGGTGGGTGATTCCAAGAACCGCCGCGTGAAGCATGTGTCGGTGCGCAAGTTCACGTATTAATGCCCATAAGACCTTGTCTTTAGCCGCTGCGGCTCCCCCACCGCCTAACCCTTGCGCCGACGGGCCATAAAGGATGTCGCCAAGAAGGCCATGCTTGAGATGCGACATCTGCACCCGGATCTGATGCGTCCGCCCAGTGTACAACTCACAGCTCACAAGACTCACCCGCCCCTGCGCATAGACCTTTTCAGTTTGCGCACTCATTCGCGCGAATTTTCCTTCGTTTTCGGCAAGCACGGCGTAGCGCAGGCGGTTTTTCGGATCACGTCCATGCCAGGTTTCAACAATCCGAGGCGAGGCTTGTAGCGTGCCAAAGACGAGGGCTTTATAGCGTCTGAGTTGCGAATGGTCGGCAAATTGTTTTGATAATTCCGTCAGTGCGCGTTGCGATTTGGCAACAACCATCACTCCGCTGGTATCGCGATCAAGCCTATGCACCAACCCAGCACGCAGCGGATCGCCCAAACTTGGAAGAGTATATCCAGTGTGGGCCAAAACGGCATTGACAAGTGTCCCATCAGGCACCCCAGCACCCGGATGAACAACCAAACCTGCAGGCTTATTCAAAACCAAGATATCATTGTCTTCAAAGATAATATCGAGAGGAATTTGCTGCGGCTGTGGGAGACTTGGAGGAGGACGCAAGGCAGCCAAGTCAATCTCAATAACTTCATCCGCACGAAGGGTCCACGACGCACGACGTACCCGGCCATTCACCCAAACAGCCTGCGCATCAATCAATTTCTGAGCAAAAGAACGGCTCGGAACAAATTCAATCATTCGGTTCAGAACAATATCGAGTCGAACACCGACACAATCTTCAGGAACCTCAAGTGCAAGATGCTCCGCTCCCTCTCGACGCGAAGTGTCGGTCACTTGAATTTCCTTCCAATCTCAGCGGCGGGTTCTTGCTTGGATGCGCAAGCGTGAACGGTAGTTTTCTGTGATGGCATCAATAATATCCTCGCGTTTGAGATTCAAATAGCGAAGGTATGACACCAAAAATCCGCGAAAGTAAACTGCCGCGGGGAGCTGCTCGTAGCGGTCGGACTCAATAGCAAGTAAATATTTGCGCGGAATCTTGGTGCGAACAGACATCTCTTCAACCCCGACCCCCATTTCTTCGCGCAATTTCTTAAGCAAACTTCCGGTGATCTGTTCAGCTGAATCAATGATATTGTTCATCATCGTCAAAGCTTCAGGCTGCATTGCGCCGCGTGCGCATACATCAACAACATCTTTGTCATTCTCTCCAACCAGCGTCTTGAGTCGACGCGGAGGCTGATAAGCCGAGGGCTCTCCAGAACGCACGGGTGTCACTGCATCCAAAGGTTCCTGATCACCTAGAATTCTTGCAGAGCCGCGCTGACGTGCTGTTGCGCCCGGACGCTGCGGAGTGAACGCACCTTTGAGCTCTGGCAAATCGAGCGCACTCATGGGCGCACTTGGGGAATTTCCGCTGGCTGAACTATTGCGCTTTAAGTAGAAAACATTTTCGTCGCGATCCAAGTTTGAAATGGACTCGCCACTCAAATGAGGTAGAAGCAACGCAGACAAAACTGCGTCTTCCGAATCATTCACATTCAACTGCTCAATTTCGGTGATCAAGGCTCTGTAGGCCCAATCAAGCTCTTCCACATCAAGTTCGCTCGCCGTGCCACCGCTCAACATACGTTCGCGAGCTTTGCGATAGCTCTGATGCACGTTTTCAAGCGTCAGGTCACCGGACAAACCGATGATATCAGCTGGTGTATTTGCCACTCGCTCACCCATATGACCGAGAACCCCTTTTAACCCATTCCACTGACGTTTGCGTGTTGCGGCGTGACAGGCTCAAAACGAGTTGCCAAGGTCTTGGCAATTGTCATCAGCCCTTGCGATACAGTTGAATCCGGGAAATCGACGCACACCGGGCGCCGGTTGCGCAACGACTTCCAAACAACGTCATCAAAAATCGCAGCTCCAAGATATTCGGCTGAAAAGCCAAAGTATCTCTGACTGATTTGGGTGATTGAAGCACCAATCTCTGCATCGGCATTTGTTCTAACCTGATTCATAACAACACCGAGATGGGTCATCTGAATCAAATTCAAAATCTTCTGGCCAATTTCAGGTTCCTCAGCAGCAAACTTCTGTAATTGTGCGAGCGGAGGTGTCGCGAAGCGAGGATCTCCCAGGTTCTGTAGAAGCCTATCCGCTGCTTCTTCCTGATGGATCGCCTTCACAATACTTTGAAGTTTTCGATAGAGCACGCTCTTGAGAAACACATAAGCGTTCTCAATACTGGTCGGTTCAGGCACAACAACAACAATCCCTGCATGGGAGAAAATGAAGAAGTCGAGCGTGTTGACGTGAGTTCCTGCACCAAGGTCCAAAATCACATAATCAACATCGAGCCGTTGCAATCTGCTGATCAAGCGAATTTTTTGCGCCGCTTGTGGACGTATCTGCTGCCAAAACTCTTGGCCACCGCCATACAGAGTTAAACCTGGGACACCACCCGACACAGCGACGTCTTCAAGATTCTCGATGCGTCCGCTCACAAAATCGAAAAGTCCGACCTTTGGACTTGGAACACCCAAACACGTGTGAAGGTTGGCAGCTCCGAAATCGAGGTCGACCAACGCAACGCGGTAACCTTGCCGGGTCAATGAAACGGCCATATTTGCTGACAAGAAACTCTTGCCAATGCCGCCCTTTCCTCCACCAACGGAGATAATCCGCGGTCCAACGGTTGAGCGCCCGCCACGCTGCGCATTACGCATTCCCTCAGCTGAAGAACTGTCATCGCCCGAGATCGACTCACCACCATATGAGCCAGGGGGTCTGCCGCTGACCAGCCGAGGCGCACTCGATTCTCTTTCAGCGCCTGCAAATTCTTGCACGCGGGCAGTCGCAGCAAATTCCGAGCGCGGAACGCTCGTGATTTCGGCAGCGACTCGGTTTGCTTCGGTAAAATTCTTAACAAACGCCTGCCGTGCATCACGGGTTGGACGCTTGAACATTCCTCTTGAAATTGAAGAAAACATTCCTCAACTCCCCATTCCATGGAGAAGACCAATTGAACCAATGAAACTAATCACTCTTTACACTATCAGCGTTCGCCCGAGCCCTCTGCCAGTCTGCCGCTTTTTTGGCTCGGCGCCATTTTCCCAACAGACCAAAAACATTTGCAACAAGCGGACGACCCTTTCAGCGGGTCGATGATTTCTCGAGATTAACCAAGTTCGAGCGAGTGATTCGCGACTCGCTAATAAATTGCGGATTGTCTTTCGCAAGCAACAAGAAGCGACGGTAGTAGTATGTCGCCTTTGCCTTATCTGTTAACTCGTAAAGTTGGCCTAAGAGATAGTAAGCTTCCTCTGAATCGGGGTCCGCTTTTGTCGCACGTTCCAGACGAGCGGTGGCTTTGTTCTTTTGCTTGGCCTTCAAATCACACTTGGCCGCGCCAATCAGCGCCGATGACAAAAACGGACGTGCTTTCAAAATATCCGCATACAGAGGTTCTGCTTTTGCACAATTGTCGGTTCCAACATAAGACTCGGCAAGGGCATTCATCAAAAGTGTTTTTTCAGTGTCTGCGCTAATCTTGTCTTTGCTTTGCACGTTGAAATTCGCCCGTTCAACATTTGCAAGCAGCGCCTGAACTTCTTCATACTTTTTCTGTTTGTTCAAAATGCTTGCAAAAATCAATTTCACTTGCAGATCTTCAGAATTACTACGATTGAGCTTCTGCGCCTGACTAAAGGCTTTGTCTAAATTTCCGAGCCGATAATGACACCAGCTCAAAGCCTTCTGAACACGAAGGTCGAGCGCATTAATTCTCGAAGCTTTCAAATAGTAACCAAGCGCAGTCTTGTAATCGCTCGCACCGCGCGCCGCTTCACCCAGAAAATAGAAAACCTCAATGTCATCTTTGTATTCGTTTTGAATTCCAGAAAGCGTTTTAAGTGCGCGCTTGAAATCGCCCATTTTGACGAGAATAATTCCTAGATTTCTCTTCGCTGGAAGATTACCAGGCGATGCTCGCAACGCTGCTTCGTAGGCTGTCGATGCAGCAGGATAATCGCCGCGCAGCGCGGCAGCATTACCATCAACCAGAAATTTAGTTGCATCCTGATTTGAGGTCGTTGCACAAGCGGTTGCGATCAGTGTAAGCGAGCTAACAATCAATGCGCGAAAGCCCATCGTGCGACCAATAATGCTCATGATTCATCCTCCGAATCTGCGAAACCGCCAAAACTGAAGCTGCGCTATCCCGTATGTTCGCTCATCCTCGAGCTCCCACGTGTTGAAGTCGGGCTCGGGCAACTGGCGACCAGTCCTCATTTCCAGAACAACCAGGCATCCGTTGCCACACGCATCGCAGTCAGCAAGCGCTTTCAGACTTTCATCATACCAAGAGGAGTCATAGGGAGGATCTGCCAACACGACAGAGAGCAACGGTGCATCTTTTGCCGCATCCGCTGCCTTCTTCGAAGACAAATTGCGCAAAAACAGATCAACACGCTGGTTCACAACAGCATAATTTTCCGGCGAAACACCCAAAGTTTTCAGATTATCCTGAATCATCCGCACTGCCGCCGACGACTCTTCGACAAAAGTCACATGCTGCGCTCCGCGGCTGAGCGCCTCAATTCCGAGCGCCCCACTGCCGGCAAACAAATCCCACACGATTGCAGCTCCAAGTTCGGGTGCTAACATATTGAAGAGGCTCTCTTTGACACGGTCGGAAGTGGGCCGCGTTACATCTGTTCCTGGTAGGGTTTTAAGGAGTCGACGCTTGTATTTACCGGCAATCACTCGCACGTTTGTTTTCCTTGTCTATATGAGACAGTGGGATTGAAATGAACACGCCGAGTTCAATTCCGTTACCCGTTGAGAAGGTCCGGATCAATCCGCACGTCGAAGCCCATGGAAACTATTCCATTGAATGGTCATATCATTTTCCGCTAAGCCCAGGCCAACGAATTGAAAGTGAATTTGAACTCAGTTTCCCCAGTGACAAAGTTCCAGGCGCAGCGCGCGCAGCTCTTTCTGAAGCAAACATGTCAACAACACGCCTCAGCTTTGCCGACACCGCATCTTCTGTGCGATTTCAATCGCTCATCTTCTATCGCGATACTCTTTGGTTGCTCGGAGTTCTTGGCAAAGACAGTCATGATGAAATGAGCCTAGACAAAGATCTTGCGCCACGCGCGCGCCGATTCTTCCTTCACAAGGCGAAAGATTATTGGAGCGATGCGTTCATGCCTCGGCTTGGAATTATTTTTCAATCCGATCTCAAGCGCTGCCGGTCGTCTATCAAAAAACTTTTCCATAGCTCCGACATTGAAACGGGCCCCAATTGGTACATCTACGCAAACGCAAAACACGAACTCTTAAGCAGCCTACGATCTGCGTTTCGGATCATTCAGGCGCATCACTTGTGGGACTCACTCTGTGCAAAAGAGAACATGCTTCAGCATCCCACTTCAAATAACGGGCAATTAATCAACCCCGACGACTTCACCGTTGCACTCACTGCGCTTTCCGAGTTTGTATTGATGCTCGCAACTCAAACTGTCGGTGAGCTGCAAAGCTTGTTGCGTGAAGCTTATGAGGCATATGAGAGCCACTTTGCAGTTCTACGTTCCGGAAGCATCAGCTCAAAGAGCGAACTTGATGCCGCAATGGCGACAACAAAAATCAACATTCGCCGCATAGAACGAGAACAAATTTGGCTCTCTGAGTGGGCCCGTATCGTCTGTGAATGGCGACTTTTATGCAGGCTTCCGTCACTCACCGATGTTGCTTCTGATGCTCAACTCGCAGCTGAATATTTCGAGCGATTGCGCGAGCTCAAACGGCTCCACTACACCTATTGGGACCTCAAAACAGAATTTGTTGCGAACGAAAAGAAAGTTGATTTTTGGATCGGTGGAAGCGCTGCCGCAATCTCTGCAGCGTTCGCTTTTCTCGGCACATATATGTGGATTCAGTATCAGGGCCTTGGGGCACCCACGCTGCAGGAAAGCGGGGTCGTTGCATTCGCAATCTTTGCTGCCGGTAACGTGATTGTTTATGTGCTCAAAGACCGCCTCAAAGAGTGGCTCAAAGAACGTTTAAAACAGCGATTCAATTACTTCGCTGGACGCTGGCTGGGGCGCTGCTACCAGGTTGCCAAAGATGAAAAAGGCAAAGGCACTAAACAAATTGCCGTGGCCGATGTCGAGCGCGAGACCCGCTGGGACAAAGCTAAAAATGGTTTGTCATTCCGCGTCTGGGAATCTTTTCGGGTTGCGCCCCAAGCCACCGACACAGCCGCGCGCATCATTAAACAAACGTGGCGACTTCCCCTCGATGAAATTCTCCACAGTATGGATGACAGCCGACATGTATTGAAACTTCCATCACTCGACGGTATTCCGCGCGAAGTGACGGTCAAAAAGCGAGCGATGTTTCAATACCGCTTTGTTGTGCGTGTCTACGACTGGAAAAACCGCGAGATGACTGTGGTTGACAGCGCAAAGCAGGAAGGCCGCATTTTATCTTCGGGCGATAAAATCACTTCTGTGGAATCACACAGTTCCTGAGTTGCTCAGAGAAAAGCGCCTGATTCCAAAGTTCCAAGTGCTTTCTCGACTGAGCAACATCAAACTCATGATCATCAATTTTCCAAACAGGTACCAGACCGCGCACTGACGAGACAATTGCACATGCCAGAACATTAGAATACTCGCCTACACGCAACGCCTTCCAGCGAATGTGATGACCCAATGCTTCAAGTGCATTCTGCAAACAGAGGAGAGTTGTGCCTGGCAGTACATTATTCTCTTGAGGTGCCGAACAAACAACTCCCTCGTCTTTGCTCAGCCAAACAAAGCTCGCAGTGGTTGATTCCGAAATTTCACCGTTTGGATTTACAAGCAGCGCATCATCAAAACCCTCGAGTGTTGCGTCATCAAGACACATTAAATTCCACAAGTAAGAACAACTTTTGATATCGACAAGTTCCTTCGAGCGCGCATCAAGACACGTCTTGAGCGAGTATCCACGCCTGCGCAAAATCTCATCTGGCCCATGCCCTTCGCGGCAAAGAACAATCAATCTTCCAGGCATGAACGAGCCATCTGCCTGACGACTCGGCTGCAAAGATAAACCATCTCCGCCAGTCAAAATCAGCCGAACAGAGACCCGCTTGAACGCTGATTCTCCGTATTTTTCACTGAAAGCATTGAGCGAATCAGAAAGCGCTTTGTGGACTTTCAATTCGTCAGGACAACCCAAACGTGCGCGCAATGCACCGGCGCGCAAGCGAGCCCAGTGGGCATCCCACATAACAAGTGCACCCTCGAGTGCAAGAATTGTTTCAAAGATGGCATGACCAAAAAGAAGACCACGATCGAGAACCGGTATTCGGGCAGACTCCAATGAACTCAGATGCCCGTCGAGCCAAACGATTCCCTGTTGCACCCATCACCCCCAACGCCAAGCAATTGACATATTGTAATTGAGCGGAAAGAAAACTGCACCTCTGCGCGATTCATTTTATTATCGCAAAGCACTGACACCGCAAGCAAAGGAACTTTACATGAGAGCATTATCACCGCATTCAGCAATGACACTTGCACTGATTGCTCTTTCTGCCCAAACAAACATTGGCTGCAAAGCCCGTAGTTTTAATTTCACAGACACCAGCAAAGGTATCTTTGCTTTCAATTTCAACGCACCAACCTGTGATGTGATTGTTGCGGGTGGTTCTACCGCTGCGCTTGCCTCGGCACTTGCGTCAGCACGTGAGCAAAGAGTGACATGTCTTCTCGAACCCACCGATTGGCCTGGCGGGCAAATGACATCATCGGGCGTCAGTGCGATCGATTTCTCGCACATCACCGCAGGCGGCATCCCAATGGGACGCGAAAGCCAAAGGGAAGAAAATCTTGAACAAACATTTTTCAAATGGATGCAAGCACTGCCGGGGAATCCTGGCGGATGTTGGGTCTCAGACAAATGCTACGAGCCCGCTCCATTCGTCGAGAAGCAGATTCGCCCAACGATCGACGCAGAACCTTATTTGAAAGTCTTCCTCAACACTGTTGTTAAAAACGTTGAGACCAAAGAGAGACAGATTAAGTCAATCACCGCGATTCAACGAGCTCATATCAAAGGTACCGGCTACGAAAGATACCTCTCTGAAGACATATTGGATTGGTATTCCAGCAAAGACAGCAAGAATTTCAGCAAAACAGTTCTCACTTTTTCTGGCCGCGAAAATCAAATGCCTGTGGTTATTGATGCAACTGAATTCGGTGAGGTGTTAGTGCTCTCGGGATCGCCTTGGCTACAAGGTACCGAAGACGCTGACGGCAGTCTGCAGAACACCGACACGTGCGGACAAGCCACTGTGTTTCCTATTGCTGCAGTGCTAAACGCGGAACCAGTTGCTGAGGGAAATAATCCATTTCCTGTCGAGCATCCTGAGTTTTATAATTTCAAAACCTCTTCACGGGTTTTCGGCTGGGATGAAATTTGGACGTATCGAAGACTGCGCGGCAGCAGCGGAACTGGCCCAACGGCGGGTGATATTTCAATGCAGAATTGGAATCCTGGCAACGATTATCCGTTTGGATATCTTTTCCTGAACAAAGAGAAAACCACTGCACAGCGCTCAGATTGGGCAGGCGGAGTGGACGTTGAAGTTATAAAATCTGCTGAGCGTCATTCCATCGGTTGGTATTATTACTTCAAATCGAAAGCACCTGAGTCGCTTCAAAAGCGAACCGCGCGCGCTTGGAATATCTTTGGCACGGGAACAGGACTTTCGAAAATGCCTTACCTGCGCGATACCCGCCGCAGCATTGGCTTGAACGATTTCGTGCTTAAATTTTCAGACCTGGCAGCCAGCAGTCCAACAGACATCACCGGTGAACAATTTCCCGACCGCGTTGGTATCGGATCATACGTTGCAGACTTTCACGGACTCACAACCTGCAAATTGCCAGCCTACATGAACAAGAGCGCAACCCTGCCCTTCTTTATTCCTTTCCGTGCGCTCACGAATAAGTCTTTCGACAATCTGCTTGTTGCTGGCAAGACCATGGCGCAATCGTTTCACGCAAACGCAGCAACCCGCCTGCATCCAATCGAGTGGTCGTCTGGTATCGCCGCAGGTGTTGCTGCTGCGCATATGAATCAGTATCAAATCAGCTCGGAACTTGCCTTGAAGAATATTGCCGACATTCAGGCTCGCATTGCAAAACGCCAACCCATCAATTGGACGCTTGGATCACGGGTGTATCCATGAACCAGGGGTCTTCTTCTTCAGGCCGTATCCTTGTCGTTGATGATGAAGAGGAACTCAGAAATCTGCTGTCTTTAAAGCTGCAAAGGTCGGGCTTTGAGGTTGATTGTGCAGCCGATGGCATGCAGGCTTCTGAGTTTATCAAAAATAAAGATTACACAGCTATTTTGTGTGATCTAAATCTTCCCAATCATCCAAAAGGTGATGAGCTTTATTCAGTTGCTCGCAAAAGCAAGGCGGTGTTCATTGCAATCACCGGCTTTACTCAGGATTCTCCTGAAGTCAAAGCTGCGCGTGCCACCGGAATTGAGCATGTTTTCTCAAAGCCACTGCGCCTCAAAGGCATTTTAGATCTCATCAGCGGCGCTTCGTGAACTCACACGTGCAGACGAAAATGTAGCCATGGTTCGCAAAAGTGTATCGGCGTCTTGCAGCAAGCCAGCCGCAAGTGCTGCGCCACTCCCCTCGCCCAAACGCAAACCCAATTTAAGCAACGGATTCAAGCCCAAGGCATTCAATAAATGCTCGTGCACAAGTTCTGCACTTTGATGACTTGCCATCAACCATTGCGCAAAGGTTGCATTTGAAATGGCATGCGGTGTCACTGCGGCCGTAACAATCAAACCATCCAAAAGAACAAAACATCCCTTCTCTGCAGCGCGCCATGCAGCACCGGCTATCGCACTCAGTTCGGCGCCTCCCACCTCTCGTAAAAGTGCATGCGCGCGTTCGCCGTCGTTGACAACATTTTCAGCCAACGCATGCCGTGCTCGTTCTACAGCTGCTGCAACAACTTTTTTTTTAATCAGCAGAGCTGCATCATCAATTCCGGTGCCCCGGCCAACGCATTTGTCGACATTTTTGTCTAAGACCAGCGATGCCAGAGCACTCGCGGCAGTGGTATTCCCAATGCCCATTTCGCCCAGAATCAAAACATCGCATTTGTTTTGCGCAAGAAATTCATCAACCACCTCACCACCCGTTTTCCAGCAGTGGGCATGTGCCTCTGCAGACAAAGCCGGGCGGGATGAAATGTCAGCAGCGCCGTATTCATGACCTCCGCCAGGAAAAGTTTGATGTAAATTTGCACGCCGGTAGCGAATTCCTTTGCCTGGTGACAATGAAAGAAGTTCGTCAAATCCGGCAGCCACGCCAACATCACACACCCACAGTTGTGCCCCACGTCGTTGCGCAAGCTGGCTGATTGCAGCGCCACCCGCGACAATGTTGGCAACCATCTGAGGTGTCACTTCTGCTGGGTACGCGCTCACCGAGTGCGCTCGCGCCACGCCATGATCTCCCGCAAAAAGAACAATTCCAATCCGCAAGGGTGAAGAATCTTTGTCACGACGCTGCGCTAACAACTGCAGCGTCGGTTTCATCAATGCGTCGAGCGCTCCCGCAGGCATCGTTAGCTCAAGGTAACGCGGATAGAGCGCGGCAGATTCCGGCGGATTCGGCGAATTCAACATTGTAACCTCAACCACTGCACTTTTTATTTTTCAGATTTCTTCAACAACAGCCGCTCAACTGGCCGTCCCTGCAGAAGGTGTTGGTCAAAAACTTCTTGAGCGTCCTGAGCAGTGACACCGCGATACCAAATCCCTTCAGGATAAACGACAGCCACAGGCCCATAGGCACATTGGTCCAGACACCCCGATTTATTAACCCTTATTTTTTTCGCAAGCCCAGCATCCTTCACCATTTGCTTCAACGTTGTGGTGAACTCACAAGCACCTTTCGATTTACAGTCGCCGCGTGGGTCACCGTCAGGGCGCTGATTTTCGCAAACGAAGATATGTTTCTCGTAAAGACTCATCAGGCCTCCTTGCTCAACAAATATACAACACCCTAGCAAAAACTAATCAGTGTCTAAAAATTTTGCAGCACTTTCAAATATTTTTAGCCTTGACCCAGTGCGCATTTTCTATCAGATCGGTCTTTCGGTGCGCAATGTGTGCACCAAGAGTGCAATATCACATCGCCTTTTCAAAGTGCACTCGCTTGGTTCTGCGTGGCCCGCGTATTGCTGGGAAAGCGTCGAGGGGAGGAGAGTCAAACCATGCGTGTTCAGACTTTCTACAATCAAAAACCATCTTTGCTCATGCTCGGCGGAGTTCTCTGCGTTCTTGCTGCCCCCGTTGCGCAAGGCTCGGTGCTCCCTCAGCTGATGCCGATCAATCTGAGTCAAAGCGAAAACCCGGTCGAACTTCTTCCGCAATCTTCACTTTTCGTGACGCAGCCACCTCAGCATCCCGATGCCGGACGCTCACTCACTTTCACCGACATCATGGGCCGCGCATTTAATCGCGACGACTTCAATGCACTCTATGGAGCCGGCGCCTTTTCCAGTTGCGAAACTTCGAGCCGAATCCCATCATTCTTTGAAAAGAACTACAGCAACTTTGTCCACAGCTGCCTCGATGAAATGCGCGGTCGCTCCGCAATTAGCTTCGACGAGCGCTTTCAGGCCGACCCCAATAACCAAGGGGTTGTGGTTGCGCCGCTCGGCGGACGCATGCAATGGACAAGCATCCGCCAAGGCGCTCGTGAACGTCTTTTACGACGCTCTATCAACGACCTTGCACAGAGAAACAAAACCCTGGCAGATATTATTCAGGGGCGAATCTCTTTCGACTTCGGGCTTGGAACATTTTGGAAGACTTCGACAGCAAACGCGCGAACAAAAAACAACACACCGCGTCTGCGCTATGTTGTTGAAGTCGAAAGTAGCGAGCAAAAATCTCAAAACAAGAAGCAGCCGATGGTTGCAAGTATCGGAAAATTGCCCGCAGGCAGCGTGCAAAAAGCAGCTTCGTGGTTAAGCCAAAAACCTGCGCGTGCACGACGTATCCTTAAAGAGGTTTTTGACTCATCTGAAACAGCTTCAGCCTCATCCGCTTCAGCATCTCCTCCGCTGGCGGCCGCAGAAAATTCACCGCACGACGATAGCACTTTGTCGTCGCTCAAATACTTATCAAGTCTCGCTGGTCTTACGGATCTCCCATTCACAAAAATGAATATGCGTGCCGAACGTCGGGTGGTTGAGGGGCAAAATCAATTTGCCTTGCGCGCCACCGAATCGCAGGACCTCTTTTTTGCCGAAATCCCTAATGCAGCGCATGCATCTTCAGGGAATTTAGTTTGGGGTTATAAAATCCCATGGCAACGCCACGCAATTAATATTCGCGTCGACGAAAGCAGCCAAGAACGCACCACCTCGTACAGCTATAAGATCGACGATTCAAACAAGAGCGACCTGAGCTTCAACCACAAAAGCAGAGCTGTCAGCGCAGGCTTTGTGATCAGTTTCTGATACGCAGATTCTCAGCCACAGAAGCACATCTAAATTTTTTGCAGTTTAGAAGAATATTGAACGCAATAAAAAAAAGCGCGGAACTCTCCGCGCTTCAAAGAAACCCCAGGTGAGAGGAAAAAGAGCACAGAGAAACCCACTTTTTTAAAGTGGGTGCCGCTGTCGAGACTCTTCAGGCTTCCCTCTATCGCACTGAGTCGGAGGGCTTGCACACCGAGTCCGTTTTGGCTCCCGTGTCTTACGTTGTAGGTTCACCGGCATATTAACCAAGCTCACCTGAGGCCCTTTCAGTATGGCCTCGCTGCGATCGCCGCGTCAAGTGTAATTTTCCGTGAACATGTCTAAAAAATTGCCGAACTTTTCGACGTCTTTGTCTGTTCGTCAGACAGTCCTCTCAAGTTCCCACACAGCTTGCCGAAACTTTTGACGGGCTTCATTCAAGGAGGGTTCGCATGGCCGAAGCTGGAAATGTCATGAATTACGAGGAGTTCGAGAGACTTCATGTGGTTCGCCGGTTGCGGCAAATTGTAGGTAACTGGTGGAAAGTCCAGCTGAACTTTACAGACGCGCGAGGATTCCTCCGCGGCGTCCCTCAAGGCAAGTTTTTCAACCCTACAAATAAAGTCTGTGCGTTTATCACGCAAAACAATGAAGGCTTCAAAGATTGTATGGGCACGGCCCGACAAACAACTTTTGCAAACAGTGAATCCTCGGGCGCACGGGCAGGCACATGCCACGCAGGCTTCAGCACGCTCACAATTCCTTTGCGTATTGACGGCAAATACATGGGTTGCTTGTTTGCCGATGGCTTTCTGATGCAAGAAACCGCTGATGAGCAAAAGCGCCAACTGCGCACCTACCTCAAAGGCAAATTCCCCAACGATGCTCAGTCTCTTGAAAACCATATCGACTCGCTCCCCGTGATGAGCAGAAAAGAGCTTGAGTACCTGACAGAGCTTGTAGATGTGGTGATTGAAGAAGTTGTCACTTTGCGCAAAACACTCAGCGAATCGGGCGAACGCCTCGAAGCTCTCTCGCAAGAATTAAGCGACAAATGGGACTTTGGTAAAATGGTTGGACGCTCGGCCCCCATGGTGCGTCTGTTTAAATTGCTCACTAAAGTTTGTGAATCAGATGCAACCATTTTAATTACCGGTGAAAACGGAACAGGAAAGGAAGGCATTGCTCGTGCCATTCACTTCAATTCAAAACGCAAGAAACAAAACTTTGTTGTGCAAAACTGCGGCGCCTTGAATGACAATCTCCTTGAATCAGAACTTTTTGGCCACGTGAAGGGCTCTTTTACAAGCGCTATCAAAGATAAAAAAGGTCTCTTTGAACTTGCCGACAAAGGCACACTTTTCCTCGACGAAATCGGCGACACTTCACCCGCCATGCAGGTGAAGCTGCTGCGAGTTTTGCAAGAGGGAACATTCATCCCCGTGGGTGGCACTGAACAAAAGAAAGTTGATGTGCGCATCCTGGCAGCAACCAACAAAAATCTCGAGCAGATGGTCAAAGACGGAACCTTCCGAGAAGACCTTTACTATCGTCTAAACGTGATTCCGGTCAGGGTTCCACCACTGCGTGAACGTAAGGAAGACATTCCACTTCTTGTAAATAAATTTCTCGACGACTACTCAATCGCCACCAACGCACCGCGCAAAAAAATGGCGAGAGAATGCCTTGAAAAACTTGAGATGCACGACTGGCCAGGAAATGTTCGCGAGCTCCAAAATGAGGTGGAACGCCTCTGTGTACTTGCCGGTGGAGATGCAGAAATTGATGGCGAATTGCTCTCCGACCGCGTCCGTTCTAAGAAGGAAGAAAAATTCCCTGGCCTACGGGTTGATGGTAAGCTCAAAGACGCAATCGAAGAACTCGAGCGCAAAATGATTTACGACTGCTTGATCCGTGAAAATTGGAACAAGTCGCGTGCGGCTAAGATTCTCGGCATCAGCCGTGCAGGCTTGATCATGAAATGCGAAAAGTTTGAGCTCGATAAACACGACGACTACAAAAAAGCCTCAGGGGAGTAGCGAGTGGCTCAAAGGGCCAAAAACTCAAAAAGGCAAAATGCTTCGGTTGAGGAGTCGCGAGAACTCCTCAATTCGTATTTGGCAAATACCGCATTGATGTTGTCGACACCCGTGCGTCTTGCACTACTCACCACTCTCGTTCAGGCCCCCAGAAGCGTGGAAGAGCTTGCCGAAACCACCGGTCAATCCATGGCCAACGTGTCTCAACATCTTGCCAAGCTCAAAAACGCTCACCTGGTGCAATCCGAGAAAAAAGGCATTCAAAGAGTCTACACCCTCGCTTCACCCCTGGTGCAAAAGGTGGTTGTGGCACTTCAGGAACTTGCTCGGGAAATTTCAAGCGAAGTGGTTAGGGCCGAAGCGGCGCTTGTTGCTCCCGAACTCCGAGCGCACGTGAGCCTAAACAACGTGCTTGCAGATGTTGCTGAAAATCGTGCTGAACTCATTGATGTCCGAACCAGCCATGAGCAAACTTCAACCCCAGTCGAATTTGCACTCAGAATTCCGGTTGAAGATGAAAGCGATTTGAAAAAAGTTCTTAAGGCAGCATCTAAAAACAAACCAGTTTATGTTTTTTGCCGCGGCGCTTACTGCATCACTGCATCCCGCACCGCCGAATTCCTCCGCGAAAACGGCATTCAGGCCTGGTGCTTGCGTGAAACTGCTGTTGAGTTTTCGCTCGCATCACCGAATTCAAAATTATCCAAGCAGAAACAGCCCAAACGAAATGCTGGAGAGAATGAAGCAAAATGAAAATAAATCATCTTTGTTTTTCGCTTGCGCTCACCTTTTTTTCGCTCAGTGCTTGTCAACTTATCATTGGAAAAAGCCAACTCCGGAGTGATTCCTCTGAACAAGAGGAGAAAGCCCTTGCAGATACTATCGCGCTCGGACTCAGCTATCCCTACGAGCGTGAATCGGGTTCCTATCTCTTTGTGAATGGCACTCCATACCCCTACGAATTTTTGGGCAAAGATCCACTGACAGATGGAACAATCCGAGTTGCTGGAAAGGTGATTCAGGTCGACAGATTTCTTGCCGATCTTGAACGCAGCAAAAAACAAAGCAAACCTGAACCAATGAGCAAGCGAACACCCATCATCGCCTATGGTTCAAACGCTGCTGTGAGCGCACTCAAAAGAAAATTCATGAGCGAGAAATTTGCCCGAGGTTGGGCAATTATTCCTGTACTCAAAGGCGCAATGAAGAATTTCGAAGTTGTACATGCCGCCCATTTTGTTCCGGTCAACGGCAGTTTTCCAGCCGGAATTGCATATAATTCTGGTGCAGAAAGTGAAGTCTGGATGACATTCCTCGACGCAACTGAAATGGAGCGCATGCACACATCGGAAGGCATTGATGCCGATTCTCCCGAGTCTTGGTATTCGTATGGGCGTCTCGACAACGTAACAATTCAAATTCCCGGCTGGCGCGAGCTCAATTCTGCTTTTGTTTACATCGACAACTACGGCGCTTTGAAGGTTCAGGGCAAAATCGCTGCTTTGGCCAAGGTTCCCGGGGCAACACGCTCGCCCAAAGTGAGCATGGAGGCAGCTCTCAACTCGGTGGAAGAACTAATTCAAAAGATCCCGGTTTCAAACGATGCGACAAGCAAATGCAGCAAGTGGAAAGCCGTTGAAAAGCGGCTTTGCGAGAATATTGTTGACCCGTGTGCACGAGACGATCGCACGTTGGCTCTGCTGAAAGACAAACGAGTTGAATTTTGGAGCCTGCCTGAGGGCAGTGGAGTTAAATACACACGCCTCGCAGGCTCTGATAAGGCGGGCCATCCAAAGGCATTTCCTGAATCGATGCGCTGCCTGCGCTCTGGAAATTAAAACGAATTGCAGGGCAGCCAAAAACGTTTTGCTTCAATACGCACTTGTTATGAAATTAAGATTTAACGCGCCCGGGCGTGTTTGAAGCGCTCATAAACCGCAAAAATGTAAAATCCTGCCAACATTGCGGCTGTGAAAATCACCACGCTTGGGTTCAGACTGGCAAGTGAAACAATTGCAGGACCTGGGCAGAATCCGGCCATTCCCCAGCCGACACCAAAAAGAACAGCGCCCAATTTTGCCTGCATTGGGAAATCAAATCCCGGCCGCGGGAGATGGTTCCAATCAGCATCCAACAATGGCTTCTTCATCCGCCAGAGCATTTGATTTGCGATGGCGTAAACTGCGATTGCCCCCGCCATGACAAACATCAGTGCTGGTTTCCATTCTCCCAAGATATCCAGGAAACCCCTCACATTCGCAGGATTCAACATTCCCGCAACCCCAAGTCCAACCGCAAACACTGCTCCAGACAACAGAGCCAAAATCGAACGTGACATCGTTGAATTCATGTTCAGTTGCCTCCCGCACTCTTGATCAACACATTTGCCACCGCAACAGCCAACATGCCCGCCGCAATGAAGGTGACCGTGGCAATAACGCTGCGTCCTGAAAAGCGCGCAATTCCACAAATTCCGTGCCCACTTGTGCAACCCCATCCCATGCGAGTTCCAATTCCCACCAACAAACCAGCGGCAATCAAAAGCACAGGGTTTGACGATACCATTGCTGCATCTTTGAAGATGTGAGTGAACTGTGCGAGCAAAACTCCCCCAAGAATCATCCCAACAATGAAAAACGCACGCCAAACAAATTCTTCAGCTTGTACATTGCGTGCTTTCGGGTTGAAAAGCAGGGTCACAAAGGTTCCAGCAATTCCGCTGATGCCCATGATGCGACCATTAAAAATCAACAGAAGTGCTGCGGCCAAACCAATGATCAAACCGCCATAAAATGCCATCATCATTTTAAAAGCGTCTCCTTTAATAAAATGAAAGTTCCCATCATCAAGACAAACCATCCAAACGCTGGTTTCAATTTCTCACTTTCAATTTTTCGAGCCAAAAGATTTCCCAAAAGCATCCCAAGAAGCGCGCATCCAGTGACAGCGAATAAAATATTCCAATCAATCGACACCCCTCCGCTGAGCGAACCCAAGAATCCGGTCAGTGAATTGACCGCAATAATGGCAAGCGACGTGCCAACTGCAATCTTCATCTCAAGACCAATAAGAACAACCAATGCTGGGACAATTAGAAACCCACCACCTGCGCCAACAAAACCTGTCACCAAACCAACCAATGCTCCTTGCAGAGCTATTCTGAGAAGATGCGGTTCAGTGAACGCAAGTGCTGAAGTTTTTTTTCTCCGCAGCATCGCCGATGCCGCAAGCAACATGACGATAGAGAACAAAACAAGAATCAACGTATCGCGATGAATTTGGATGCTGGAAAATGAAATGCTTTGTGGAACAATAGGCAGCAGAAACCGGCGGGCGAGATAAACAACCACCAGACTTGGCAAAGCAAAGGCGGCTCCTTTTTTCCAGGCAATTTCCCGACGCCGCGCATACGCAAGTGCACCTGCCGAGGCTGTGGTTCCAACCACAAAAAGTGACATGGATGTTGATTGCACGGCATCGAAGTTAAGAATGTAATGCAACACTGGAACGGTGAGAATGCTTCCCCCCGCTCCCAAGAGCCCAAGCGTGATTCCAATCAGCAAGCTTGCAAGGGCTGCCAGC
>Ga0214923_10002994_pt1 | contig 21654 bp, 11 predicted proteins | sample LL1510_MetaG_FD_177993 | JGI IMG/M metagenome (GOLD analysis project Ga0214923, IMG submission 177993) | Freshwater microbial communities from Lake Lanier, Atlanta, Georgia, United States - LL-1510 | ecosystem: Environmental > Aquatic > Freshwater > Lake | place: USA: Georgia | collected...
CTCTGGTTGTAGTGACACTTCGGATGTGGTGACAGTCCGGGTTTTGTCAACTCCGGTAGCTACGCTGAGCCCTGCCGGCCCTGTCGGAATTTGTCAAGGCGATTCGGTTCAATTGTATGCGGCACCTTCCGTAGGGGTTAGCTATCAGTGGTTTTTAAATGGTGTGTTCATACCCGGACAGGCGGGAGGTTCAATTCGTGTGGGTCAACCCGGTTTATACCGGGTGCTGGTGGCCAATTCGGGTGGGTGTAGTGACACATCCGATGCAGTGGAACTTCGGATTGTGAACGCTGTTCAGGCAGGAATATCGGTAATTGGGCCCAGGGTACTTTGTCCGGGCCAATCTGTGACACTTCAGGCCATTCCTGATACGGGAGCGAATTATACTTGGTTTCGGGATGGGATCCCTCTATCGGATACCACGGAAACAATTCAAGTAACACAGGTTGGTCTTTATCGAGTTTGGGTATTCACAGGGAGTAGTTGCGGGGATACCTCGGCACCCATATTTATTGCCACAGCTGCTCAACCCGCAGCTCAAATTGCCGCATTAGGACCGTTGAGCGTTTGTCCCGGAGGAGTTGTAAATCTATACACGACCACCCCACCTCCTGTCTCCTACCAATGGGTGAAGGATGGGATTCCTTTAATTGGACAGAACAATGCCACGTTGCAGGCCAATGCACCCGGACTTTACCGCTTGGTTGTGACCAATGCTGCCGGTTGTTCTGATACCTCTATTGAGCTGGATGTGGTTTGGCGAACACCGCCCGTGGTTCAACTCATAGCCCAAGGGTCGGTCAATATTTGCTTTGGCGATTCCGTCCAACTTGTGGCGAACTCTGCCACCGCTGCATCTTTCGAATGGCAGTTGAATGGGGTGACTTTACCCAGCAGCACGCAAACATCACTTTGGGTCACGCAACCAGGTTTTTACAGGGTTTTCGTAACGGATGCATTTGGTTGCATAGGAACCTCCTCGACCTTGGAAGTTATTGGGGATACCACGGCTCCCGCCACAATCAGTGTTGCGTGCGTGCCCAACTTGTGTTCGGGGATTCCGGCCGTTTTGATTGCGCGACCTTCAGGGGCTTCCTATTCCTGGCTTTTGAATGGCCAGCCGCTGGGGGGGCAATCCGCTGATACGCTCGTCACCCAGCAACCTGGGGTTTATTCGGTCGGGGTTGTTCGGGCCAATGGATGTACGGATACATCCGGCCAGGTGTCCATTGTCGGTGGTGCTGCCATTCAGGCGTCGGTTGCCGGGCCATCATCCTTTTGTCAGGGTGATACCATTCAACTGTCAGCGAATCCCTCAGTTGGCGTCAATTGCCAGTGGTTGCGCAATGGGGTGGTTTTGCCTGGGCAGACCAATCCGGTACTATCCGTATCGACGGCGGGATTGTATGCCGTACGGGTCGTTAATGTGGATGGGTGTTTTGACACAGCGCACATTCAAATTAACATGCGGCCTACCTCAGTAGTCTCAATTGCGCCACGTTTGTGCACGGGTGATGTTTTTGTTGTCGGCGGCCAGGTGTTTTCAGTGCCGGGGAATTATTCGGTTACCCTCACAAACAGATTCGGGTGCGACAGTACGATTCAGTTGTCAATTTCGGTGTTTGATACCCAATGGGTGCAAATAGATACCCAGATTTGTTCACCCGGCGTTTTTTCATTTGGCGGTCAAACCTTGAGCGTTTCAGGAGTCTATCAAGCCATGTTTGCCAACATTTCTGGCTGCGACAGCCTGGTAGCCCTGGATCTCACCATTTCTCAACCGAGTCTGGTTTCTCAAAGCGTTTCAACCTGTGATTCTTTGCTTTGGGGAAACAGGGTTCTCAGAACAGCGGGTCAATACCGGGATTCGTCCATTAACGTAACTGGTTGCGACAGCATTACGACCTTGAACCTGACCTTGGGTTACACAAAGCGCGACACTTTTTATCAGTCGGCATGTGATAGTTTCGTTTGGGACGGACAGGTCATCCGTCAATCGGGTCAGTACACCCGGACTTACAGCCTTTCTTCCGGCTGCGACAGCATAGTCCGACTGTCCCTTGATCTGGGAAGGACCGTACAGGATACCCTAACTCAGTTTGCCTGCGACAGTTTCGTGTGGATGGGCCGGATTTATCGTCAGTCGGGGAGCTATGTGCATCAGGCACAGTCGCCTCAGGGTTGTGATAGCCTGCTTACTTTGGAACTGACATTGGCCAGCCGAACCTATACCAGCGAGCAGCTATCCACTTGTGACAGTGTATTGTGGAATGGACAAACGCTAACCCAATCGGGAACCTACACGTTTGTGACTCCAAATGCCGCCGGATGTGACAGTGTGGTGACCCTTTCGCTTCAAATCAATACAACCTACACTGTAACACAAAACATTTCTGCATGCGATAGTTTTGTCTGGCAAGGTCAAACCCTGCGCGCCTCCGGTACGTACCGGATTCAGGCAACTTCGATTCAGGGTTGTGACAGTTCACGGGTCTTGAATCTTACCTTAGGCAACAGCAGCGTTTCCGTGTCTGCCATACAAGCCTGCGGGCGCTATTCGTGGATGGGCACCAATTACATTCAATCCGGATTATACTGGTGGAGGGGTACGGGAATTGGGGGTTGTGACAGCGCTGTGGGAATAAACCTGACCATTCTCCCGATTCAACGCGAGGTATATTCCGTTTTTTCTTGCGACAACTACGTTTTTGGGAATCGACTACTCAGTCAGGCTGGTTCATACCGAGATACATTTGTGAATACTCTGGGGTGCGACAGCATTGTTACCCTAAACCTATCCCTCGATCTCACTCCCCAATCGCCTTTTCCTATCGATACCCATTTGTGTCTTGTTCAGGGCGCTCAGATCCCTTATTCTGGCCCGATGACCCATGAGTTGGTGTGGTATTCTCAACCTGGTGATTCGGTGTTTTTGGCCACAGGGCAGCGCTTCAACTTAATCCGCAATTTCGATACCCTTCGGGTATTGATTTCATTCCGTTCACCCGGCGGATGTTTGTCACCCCCCGCATTGGTTCGGGTGATCAACGACGATGAGCCCCGGTTTCCGGTACGCCCAACTGCGTTTACCCCTAACGATGACGGCCGCAATGATGAGTGGTTTGTGGAATCGACCGACGCCATGAAGCTGATGGTTTTTGATCGATGGGGAAGGCTTATTCACAAAGACTCAGGTCAGACCGTTCGGTGGGATGGGGGTGACTACACCCCTGGAGACTATCCGTATATTCTGGAGAAAATTTCCTGTATGGGAAAGGTGCTCAGTACGCAGGGATTGATAAATCTAATCAAGTAGCTACGTCGTGAGGGTATTTTTACGGCTTTTGGTTCTCGTCTTTGGTCTGCATGTTGGCCTTGCACACGCCCAGACCGACACTGCTTAACTGCCAAAATTTCTTTGGTGGGCAGCACGCTCTCCTCCGACGGGCCAGTTTCGGTGACCTACATCAATGATTCGGTACTGGGAACCGCACTTGGTTGGTTTGGTTGCCATGAACTGCTGGACGACCAGTTGATCCTGGTCAACATTTTGGGTAATGAGTTTAATGTGAAAATGCGCAAATTTTTCTGCCGTTAATCAAAAGGAGGACTAATGTAAGGAATCCGAACCATTTAAGTGAACTGATTATTTGTTATTTTTATGCACCGAAATGATCTAAAGCGTGTACTGGATTAGGAGCCACATGCAAATGATTCATCTTGTGACCAACAAAAATGTCAATTAGTGGGTTTATTAACTCAGCCCACTGATTTTTATGAGTATTTTTTGCTAAAAAAGTTAACCAAATGACGAAAAACCAGCTTTACAAAGGAATTCTCAAGAATTCGTCAATATAAGTAAGCCTTTACATTTTGTTTTTGTAAGTCGAAAAGGTGATTTATAAAGTGGGTGAAATGAAATTAATTCAAAAATTAATTTGTACATTCTTATTTAAAATTACTATTATTTATGTAGTCATTCCGCATCACTGTACTGCGCAATTGTGTTGTTATAATCAAGATTCTTTAAGTGGATTCACTAACCTGCTCAATACTTTCTATCCCACTCAGAACAACATAACACTCAATTCTGGTGACACTTCACTTGTACTTGGTGCGGTTCCATCTACTGATGTTTTTGGCAACAGCTTTGGAAATGTGCCAATTCAATCCGGTGATTTAATTCTTATTATTCAAATGCAGGGGGCAAGTTTTCAGTACGATGATTCACGTTCTTATGGGTCAGGTCAGGTCAATAGTGGCTCTGATGCCTTGGGAGGCACCGGCTATACCAACCTTAACCAGACGGGTCATTACGAATGGGTCATTGCATTGAATGCTGTTCCCCTTACTGGAGGTATACTGCGTATCAATAGTGCTTGTGCAGGTCGACAGGGTTTGTTTAACAGCTATAAAAATTCCGATGCAACTAGTGTTGCGCCACGCAGCCGCTTTCAAGTAGTTAGAGTTCCGCGATTTACAAACCTTAAACTGACTGGAAATTTGGTTACCACTGCTTGGAATGACCGGGTTGGTGGTATTTTGGCATTAGATGTGGCCGATACACTCAATTTCAATGGATTTGGAATTACTGCGAATGAAAAAGGTTTCCGAGGCGGCTATCAACCTGTTAGGCCTTCTGGGGGCAATGTTACAATATTTACTACTACTAATGGTAATTTGTCTTCTGGGAAGGGTGAGGGGGTTTGTGGATCGCCCCGTTATGTGTGGAATGGAGTTAATGAGGTTGACTATGGTAGTTCATGGGTGGGTTATCCAGGAGGTGTTTATGGTCGCGGAGCACCGGGTAATGCTGGTGGAGGGGGGAACACACACAATGCAGGGGGCGGTGGTGGAGGAAATGGTGGTACAGGCGGCGTGGGAGGATATGCCACTAGTGGCTCTTTCTCAGAAACTGGAGGTCGACCGGGGGGCTCCTTCCCACTCTTCAATAATCGAATTTTTCTTGGAGGAGGTGGAGGTGGAGGAGATGCCAATAACGCCACTAGTGGTGTAAAGGGGGGCTCAGGAGGAGGTATTGTCTACTTAAAGTCCAGGGTACTTGAAGGGGCTGGGTTTGTGCGTACCAATGGTGGGCAAGGACAGCCTGGAGGATTGGGCGCAGCCCCTGACGGATCGGGTGGCGGTGGTGCAGGTGGAACAATCGTAGTACTTGCACAAGAACAAACTCCTGGACTTGCACTTACACTAGAAGCTAAAGGAGGCAATGGTGGTCATGTGTTAGGTGCCGATCATGGTCCTGGCGGCGGCGGCGGTGGTGGTCAAATATTTTTCGAAGGTTCCGGTGTAGGAGTTACAACTGATGTTTCGGCAGGAATAAGAGGACTTACAAATCACGGGAGTGGAATACCCTATGGCGCTACCTCGGGTCAATCGGGGCTGGTAAACCTAAATTTGCTTGCTAACCTCCCACCCCATCTTTCGATAACCTCATTTCCTAAGCCAATTGCCATTTGGCGTGCTGATACGGTATGCCTCGGCGATACAACCAACTTTGTCAACCAATCTTTTATATCTCATCCTTCCGTTATTTCAGGATACAACTGGGACTTTGGAGATGGAAACACTAGTCAGATCCCATCTCCACGCCATCGGTATGCCTCAGCGGGTAATTATCAGGTAACCTTACGGATAACGAGTATACATGGATGTGCCGATACCGTACAAGGTTGGGTTAGAGTTTTACAAACCCCTTCCCGCACGTTGAACAGGCAAGTTTGTGATAGTTTGGTTTGGCACGGACAAATCCTTCGACAGTCAGGACAATATAGCAGATTCATTCCGGCACTTTTGGGGTGCGACACTTTAGAACAATTGCAACTCTTGGTTTTGCCGCAGGGAGGGGGCATTTTGCCCGATGCACATTTTTTTAATACCGGTAGAAACGCGACTGGTGGTGTTTTGGCGGGTGGACAGCCAGATCTACAATGGGAAGTAGCAGTAAATAACCTATTTGGGCCATATCAACCGGCCATAGTCATGAACGGGATACCTGGTGTTTATTATTCAAGCCCGTGGCCCGACGCTACTTGGATTAGTTACACGTCAAGTGGATTACATTCTGCAGAGATAGACCTTTTTTTCAGATGTAGGTTTCAATTGCCTTGTACTGGAGTTTGCTCCGTACCCATTAATATAGACAGTAGTTTTTGCCTTGGATTAGATTATTTTAGTGATAATTCAGTTTTTGAAATTTTTATAAACGGCGTACCCCAATCTGGGTTTATGACTAATTTACCAGTGTCCAATCCGTATTATCATATTGGCTACCAACAATTGGGTAGATTATCAGCTAATCTATGTAGAAATTGGTTAGGTGGGCTGAATGAGATAGTTGTGCACATTAAATCAGGGCCGAATTATGTTGGGTTTTTGGCCCAGTCATCCGTAACCCTCCCTCCGCCTCCTGTAGGGGTCACTTTTTCATCGATTGGAATTGATATTTGTTCGTCCAACCCGTATGTATTCAACGGCACACCGCTTACACAAACGGGCGTCTATCGTGATACGCTGGTCAATTCCCGGGGATGCGACAGCGTTATTACCTTAAACTTATCTGTTTATCAGCCAACTGCTTCTACTTTAAGTCAGTCGATTTGTTCGCCCAACCCGTATGTATTCAACGGCACATCACTTACACAAACGGGCGTCTATCGTGATACGCTGGTCAATTTCCGGGGATGCGATAGTGTTGTTACCCTGAATCTGACCGTTCTACCCACGAGCAGTTCATCTATGAGCCAGTCGATTTGTTCGCCCAACCCGTATGTATTCAACGGCACACCGCTAACACAAACGGGCGTCTATCGTGATACGTTGCCCAGTTACCATGGATGCGATAGTGTCATTACATTGAATTTGCAGGTGAACGAGCCTTCGTCTTATTCTTTTGCGGATACCATTTGTCGGCCCAACTCCTACACATTTGGTGGGCTTATACTCAGTCAGGCTGGGATATACAGGGATACCCTGGTGAATCAGAGTGGGTGTGACAGCCTAATTACGCTCAACCTGCGCATAAGTCAACCGGATAGTACGCGTTTATCACAAATTGCCTGTGACAGTTTGAATTGGAACGGGCAGATTTACAGGCAGTCCGGGCAATATGTGCAAAGTTCATTGGGAAGTGATGGGTGCGACAGTGTTTCGATTTTGCAGCTCACAGTTCGGCGGTCATCAAGCAGGAATATGACGGAGTCGACCTGCGACAGTTTATTGTGGAATGGGGCCTGGTATCGTCAGACTGGGACCTATTTCTATCGTACTTTAAATGCGGTCGGATGTGATAGTTTGGAACAGTTGGATTTAACCATTCACACGACTCCGGAGCCACCTTTAACGTTCGATACCACCATTTGCATTAAGGATGGCAGTATTGTAGGCTATCCGTGGCCGTTGATACATAGCCTCAATTGGTACCGTTATCCGGGGGATTTGCAGCCGTTTCATTCGGGTAGCACTTGCGTAATTCCATGGAAGTTTGACAGTACATACTTGTATATAGCGCATCAGGAATCTGGGTGTGAGTCCCCCCGAATAGCGGTTCGCATCATCAATGATGAACAAACCAGTTTCCCTATTCGTCCAACGGCATTTACACCAAATAATGATGGTGTCAACGACCAGTGGTTCTGCGAAAGCCGGAACGATTTGTTTTTGCAGGTATTTGATCGGTGGGGGCGGCTCTTACACGAAGATTCGGGCAAGCGAGTCACATGGGATGGTGGGCAGTACACTCCGGGGGCATATCCGTATATTGTTCGGATGAGATCTTGTGGAGGTAAGGATAAATATACCTCAGGAATAATTACTTTAAGCAGATGAAAAGTATTTTTGTTGTTATATTTTTTTTTGGTTTCACTTTGGGTTCCCACGCCCAGACCGACACGACCTTTTGGTTTGTGGCGCCTGAGGTGGCTCAGGCACATAGTGACCGGCCCATAGCGTTTCGGATGACCTCCGGTGCAACGGCCTGCAGTGTTAGGGTTTACACCCCAGCTGACCCGAGCATCTACGACAATACAGTATATATTCCTCCGCAAACGGTCATCTCGCTCGACCTGACCCCCCAGATCAACCTCATAGAGAACGATCCGCCCAATCAGGTACTGAACCGGGGATTTAAGATTCAGTCGACTGCTGAAATTACAGCCTACTATGAGGTAATTTCTGCTGGCAACAACACAGATATCTTCGCTTTGAAGGGAGAGACCGCCTTAGGATCGTATTTTCTTATACCCGGACAGCGGTCATTGTCTAACATTCACGGACACGAACGGATAGATGTGGTGGCTACAGAAAACAACACGACCATTCAGTTTACCCCTACCGCCGACCTTTTTCAGACGGGTGGAGGGGTAATCCCCGCAGGTACTCTTGTTTCGGTAACCCTCAATGCCGGACAGACTTATTGTTTTCGTGCCAATAGTCAGGCTGCCAACATTTCTTTAGCGGGCAGCTCACTTACTTCCGACAGGCCAGTGGCAGTGACCTACATCGATGATTCGGTATTGGGAACAGCATTGGGTGGGGGTGGTTGCCATGATTTGCTGGGCGATCAGCTGATCCCAGTCAACATTCTGGGTAATGAGTTTATTGTGATCAAAGGCTATTTGACCAATGCGGATTTGGTGACGGTGACGGCCCTGACCAACAATACGCAGGTATCGATCAATGGGGTGGCGCAGGCCCCACTGGCGGCGGGACAAACCCTGGAGCGGACCTTTACCGAGAATGTTTTGTACGTCACCAGCAGTCAACCCGTCAATGTGATGCATGTATCGGGCTACGGTTGCGAAACAGGCATGGCGATACTGCCTCCCATTCAGTGCACGGGTTCACAAAGTGTAGGATTTCAGCGCACTACCCCCGAGAATTTCGCCATCAACCTCATTACCAAAACCCAGTTTATTTCGGGATTTATGTTGAATGGCATCATTCCCATTCCCGCCTCTATTTTTCAGCCGGTCCCGGGGACGGGCGGACAATGGCAGTATGCGAGGGCGGAATATTCAGGTACGGGCACCATTAGTCCAAACAACGCCTATGTTTTGTCCAATTCCCTCGGCAAATTTCACATGGGTCTGATCAATGGGGGGGCTTCCTCAGGCTGCCGCTACGGGTATTTCTCCGACTATGCGCGGTTTCCCATTCAGGCGAGCACCAACTTTACGCCGATGAGTCCGGGTTGTCCGGGCGACCTCTTACGGTTGTTTGCCGACTCACTTGGTGGGGCCAGTTACACCTGGCGGAGGCCAGACGGGCAGTTTTTTTCCAACTTGAGAAATCCGACGGTTCCCGGCTTTTCACCGGCCGATACGGGCCAATGGACGGTTTTTGCCATAGTTGACGGATGTTCTTCTGCGGTTCGGCAAGTTTCTGTGGCCATGGGCATCACCCCAATGGATACCCTTCAGGAAAATACCTGCGATAGTATTCGGTGGAACGGGACAACCTACCGACAGTCGGGTTATTATCCGTTTACCACGACCAATCGCTACGGTTGCGACAGCACGGTGGTGCTTGAACTCGCCGTTCGCCGAAGCACAAGTGCGGTGGTTCGTGATACGGCCTGCGACCAATATACATGGGCGCTCAATGGCAGAACCTACACCTCCGGCGGATTGCATCGAGACACGGTTATGAACGTGCAGGGCTGTGATAGCGTGGCCACTTTATTCTTAACCCTCAATCGAAGCAGCCTCGAATCTGATACGGCCCGGGGCTGCGATCAATATGTCTGGAGGGGGCAAACGCTAACGGCCACCGGGGTTTATTTTGATTCCCTCACCAGCAGATGGGGATGCGACAGCGTACTTTCCCTTCGGCTCATCATGGATGAGACTCCTGCGTCGCCACTCGGCTATGATACCACAGTTTGCCTACGGCTGAATTTGCCCCTAACCTATTCGGGCTCCTTTTTTGGAGAACTGCGTTGGTATGCGGATTCCCTTCTTACCCGGTTTTTGGGCGTAGGTCCCGTTCATTTTTTGAACGAATTGTCCGATACAGTCAACGTTTATGCGGTTTTTCGGAGTCAGGGTGGGTGCATTTCACCAGTCGCCCGATTTCGGGCCATCAACGAGGATAGCCGCTTCGTTCAGAATTTACCGACCGCTTTTTCCCCCAACAATGACAGGCTCAACGATGTGTGGGAGGTGCAATGGGATAAGGAAATGAGTTTGGAGGTTTACGACCGCTGGGGGCGTTTGGTGGCGCGCGACGCGGGCACGGTGGTACGCTGGGACGGAAGTGATCTGCCGCCCGGTGTTTATCCTTACATTCTGAGGTACCCTGTTTGTTCTGGCGGAGCCAAATCCCGCACCGGGATGGTACATTTGATTAAATAAGTGTAACAATAGAGTAAATTATGTTGCGCATATCTACCTTTGACAAAGTAGTATTATTCAATTCTATCCGAGTCGCTATGAGGTTCCCTATATTGTTTCTGATTCTGCTGGCAATGCAGATGTTCAACTCTTTTGAAGCTCAAAGTTCACACATGGCCGGAGGCTTTATTCGCTATGAAAGCACCGGTGTCCCGCATCAATATCGCATAATTTTAACTTTGTATCGAGATTGTAATGGTATCAATTTGAACATTGACCCTGTTGTGTATTTGAGAAATGAATGCAGCAGTTTTATTTCAAATGCAACCCTTAGTTTTGATCAAACAACAGGGCTTCCGGTACCTCAATTGTGTACCAATTCACCCAGTACGTGTGAGGGTGGTAGTAGATATGGACTACAAAAGTATGTTTGGACCGGGGTGGTTAATTTTCCTTTTGTAGCAGGCAATACAGGTTGTAATCGATGGACCATTACCTGGGGTAGTGATGCCGTTGATGGTTTCCCAGCGCGAAATAACAGCAATACCATCTTAAATTCTGGTAACACAAATTTTTTTATCGATGCTTATTTGGATGATAATGTGCCACAGTATCAAACCGCACCGTTGTTTTCAGATAGTTTGATCCCCGCCTATTGTATTAACCAAAATGTGAATATCAATTTCAACGTACAGGATCCTGATGGCGATTCCATTGTTTTTAGTTTGGTTCCTGCCCTGAGTGCCTTTGAAACCGCCGTTCAATATGAAAATGGATACAGCGCCTCGGTACCTGCCGTGGTCAGCAGCGGAGGCATGAACATCAATCAAAGTAATGGCAATATTTCTTTCTCAACCTCACTACCCCAATTGACTGTTTTTGTATTAAAAATGGAAAAGTACCGGAATGGAACGATAATTGGTTATGTAAAGTTTGACGTACAGGTGGTTCTTGGGGTATTTCCCTATTGTCAGGCTGTCTACAATTCTGTTCAACTTGAAGGGTGCCTGTATGTTCAATTACCGGGCGGTAGGGTATACCAGTCGGGAAACTACCTCGATACTTTTTATGCAGCCAATTGCCAGGATAGTATCGTAACCTATTCTGTAACGATAAAACAACCAACCAGCTCCTACAACCAAGACACGGCCTGTGATCAATATTTCTGGAATGGGCAACTGATTTCACAGTCGGGACGTTTCACCCAAGTATTAAGAAATGCAGTAGACTGCGACAGCATTGTAGAATTGGATTTGCTGGTTGATCAGACACCAAACAGACCATTAGCGTTTGATACGTTTGTTTGCGCCCGCAGTTATCTGCCTTTACCCTATCCTGGCGCGATGCAGGGACGCCTCGACTGGTATCGCGATAGCAGTCTAACACAGTTTCTTGGATCGGGAAATATTTTGCCATATGAAATTGAACGCGATACTAACTACCTTTTCCTTGTTTTTCGTTCACCTGCCGGTTGTACCTCCCCCGTTACCCGGGTGATGGTCGTGAATGAGGACGAGGAACTCAAAAGAACCTTGCCTAGTGCATTTACTCCCAATGCAGACAATATTAATGATGTTTGGGAGGTATCGTGGATTTACCCTTTAGAGTTAATGGTTTTTGACCGATGGGGGCTACTAATTTGGAAAGATCAAGGAATGACCGTTCGATGGGATGGGGGTGACCGAACACCTGGTGCTTATCCCTTTATTCTTGGTCACACGGGGTGCACTGGGCGTATTCGGTATAAAAATGGAATAATTCACTTGGTCAAGTAATTCTGCAGGACCAAGATTCTTCTAACAATAACTGAGACGACTTGTATCGAGGATCATTTGTACTTTGTTGTAATTTTGATAGTAAGTACGCCACTTCATCCAATCCCCACTTTTCGGCCCATTCGAATGGGCCACCAGGATAATTGGTGCCGAGCTTCATGGCCAAGTCGATGTCTGCGCGCTGGGCAGTGCCCTCTTGCAGGGTGAGATAGGCCTCATTGATGATCATACACATGACGCGGGGGGTCACCAAACCCACCCGGTCTTGTACCATGTCGAATTGGAAACCAAGAATCTCCGAGAAAGGTTTAAGGGTTGCAAGTGCAGCATCATGTCCTATGCTCATTTCCCATAATGGGCCATCCAGGCAGCCAGGCCAGGCATTCACCCCTGCAATACGGGGAAGTAGGTCGATCAATCCCAAGGAATGCGCAGTTTCTCGAAGCGAAAGGGTGTTCGCATGCAGAATAAAAAAGGACCCTGTAGGGGCATTGACTGAATAAAATTGAAGGATGTCTGGGTGTTTATCGAACACCAGATCAATGATCAGGTCAACTGCCGATAAATCTGCCTGTTCAGCATTTTCTGTAAACACCACTGTGGGTGATTCGGGGCCCGAGTTTTCGGCGAGCGCGGAGAGGAGTTTGCCGCGACGAGCGGTGGGGCCGTTGACCAAAATGTGCATGGCAGATGCTATATTTCCGCTAAAATACGCAATAAGACTCCATAGAACGATGAAATACATAAACACCCCACATGCCCCGGCACCGATTGGTCCCTACAGTCAGGCAGTAGTACACAATGGAATGCTGTTTGTATCCGGGCAAATAGCCATCGATCCGGCGACAGGAAACCTGATTCAGGATCATATCGAAGCTGAGGCCGAACAAGTGATGAAAAACCTTCAGGCGATTCTCAATGCGGCTGGGACTAGCTTCAGGTCGGTTCTGAAAACCACCATTTTGTTGTCAGATATGGCGCATTTCTCGGCAGTTAATTCGATCTACGGCCGGTTTTTCGAGGGGGGTGCAGTGCCGGCCCGGGAAACCTTCGCCGCAGCGGGCTTGCCGCTACAAGCCAACATCGAAATCTCGATGGTGGTGGCCATTGAATGATGCTTATTCGACCCAGCGGCACAGGAAACCTGGCCGTACACAAAAAAGCTGTGCTGGAGGGCAGCCAAATTCAGGCTTCAAGCGCCTGTTACAAAAGCCATACAGAAAATGAGTCCGCCGACTGCACCACCTCAATATGCTCCTGCAGGGTGGTGGCGAGCGACACGCCTACATAGTCGGGGTGAATGGGATGGGTTTTATGCGCCCGATCCACCAAAACTGCTACTTGTAGCCTAAGGAATGACGTATCCAAAAAAGGACGAAGGGCATGCAGCAACGTCCTCCCCGTATGGGCTACATCGTCGACAACCACCACTACACCGTTGGTCCATGGTGCCAAATCCACGCCCAGGTTCACTGGGTTTTCGGTTGGATTTGACTTATCCAGAATGATGTGGGTGACCTCCACAACGAGTTCATGATGGAGCAACTTCAATTCATGTGCCAGTTGTCGGGCAACTCCCTCACCACCATGACGAACCCCAGCCAGAAGAATACGTCTCTCCTCATCATTGCGCTCCAGGATTTGGCAGGCCATACGCCGTAGCGTTTGACGACATCGATCGGGCGATAATATGCAGTTGCCTCCAGGAAACAGCACTTTTTGGGATTCAGGAGATGGGTTGGCGTGACTCATGGGAAGTATATTTAGGAACGGCCCGATAGATCGCGGTAGCGGTTGCGCCGCACAGCCGATTCTCCTTTACGGCGACGAAGATTCTCCTCGTATTCTGTGTAGTTCCCCTCAAAGTAATAAAATTCTCCTTGACCCTCGTAGGCCAGCATATGGGTGCAAACCCGGTCCAGAAACCAGCGATCGTGTGAAATAATGACCGCGCAGCCCGCGAAATTCTCAATGGCTTCCTCCAGCGCACGCAACGTATTCACATCGATGTCGTTGGTGGGCTCATCGAGCAAAAGCACATTCGCGCCCTGTCGGAGGGTCATCGCCAGGTGAACACGGTTGCGTTCGCCACCACTCAATTCACCGATTTTTTTGCTCTGGTCGTTGCCGCTAAAATTGAATTTCGACAGGTAGGCCCTGGAATTCACTTGTCGGCCCGCGAGCATCATGGTTTCCGTGCCACCGGTGACCACCTCAAATACCGATTTTTCGGGCAACAATCCCTCATGTGATTGGTCGACATACCCTATTTGCACGGTATCCCCAACCGTAAAAGTCCCCTGATCCGGTAGTTCTAATCCCATGATCATCCTAAATAGGGTTGTTTTTCCTACGCCGTTCGGACCAATGATGCCCACCACGCCAGCAGGGGGCAGTGAGAAGTTGAGGTTCTGGATCAGCGGCCTATCACCAAATCCCTTGAAAACCCCCACGGCCTCAATCACATTCTGACCCAAACGCGGTCCTGGGGGGATAAACAACTCCAGTTTTTGTTCTTTTTCGGCCACATCCTCATTCAATAAGTTGGTATAGGCGTTGAGGCGGGCCTTAGACTTAGCGTGACGGGCCTTGGGGGCCATGCGCACCCACTCCAGCTCCCGCTGAAGGGTTTTCTGTCGTTTGCTCTCACTTTTCTCCTCCTGAGCGAGGCGCTTCGATTTCTGTTCGAGCCAACCGCTGTAATTGCCTTCAAATGGAATGCCCTCACCCCGGTCGAGTTCAAGGATCCAGCCGGCGACTTTATCCAGGAAATAGCGGTCGTGGGTTACGGCGATGACCGTGCCTTTATAGCGTTGCAGGTGTTGCTCGAGCCAATCGATGCTCTCCGCATCGAGGTGGTTGGTGGGCTCATCGAGCAACAGCACATCCGGTTCCTGAAGCAAAAGCCGACAAAGTGCCACCCTTCTGCGCTCACCGCCCGAAAGCACGGAAATGAGCGTGTCTGCGGGCGGGCACATCAATGCTTCCATGGCGAGCGACAGTCGGTGGTCGATCGTCCATGCATCTGCCGCGTCGAGTTGCTCCTGTACCTCTGCTTGGCGCGACAGCAACTTATCGAAGTCAGCATCGGGTTCTCCAAAGGCATTGCTGATTTGCTCGAACTCGTTCAGCAAATCCATGATGGGCTGAACGCCCTCCTGCACCACCTGGCGCACCGTTTTGTTGGGGTCGAGCTGGGGTTCTTGTGGAAGATAGCCGGCACTGTAACCGGGTGAAAAAACCACCTCGCCCTGGTAGGAGCTGTCGGTGCCGGCAATGATGCGCAGCAAGGTTGACTTACCCGCCCCGTTGAGTCCGAGTACCCCAATCTTGGCGCCATAAAAGAAGGATAGATAGATGTTTTTGAGGATGGTTTTCCCGCTTGGTATCGTCTTGCTGACGCCCGCCATGGAAAAAATGATTTTGTGGTCGGCCATAATTGAAAAAGAAGAATGCAAATATCGTGATTAAAGCCCATCGACTACTGAGGTCGGGTCAGCCATGCAGCGGCTTTCTCGGCAATTCGGATGGATGCCCCTTGGTTGTGCGCAAACCATTGTGCTAGTCCATCCCTAATTCTCGATTGCTCCCTTTCCTGAACCACCGAATGCCAGGCATTGCCGAACGACGGAGGATCTTGTGCACAAAAGGCCCATTTGTGCGCCAATAGGGTGTGTGCCTCAGCAAATCTACGGTAATTGGGCCCAAAACCAACGGGTATGCCGTACACTGCCGGCTCCAGAATGTTGTGGATGCCTGCCCCAAAGCCTCCCCCAACCCAGGCAATCTCGGCGTACCGGTACACCCGCGACAGCATGCCCATGCGATCGATCCATAGAATCCGCGCGCCAGCAGCCGTCGTGGGGTTGGCGGTCGACCAGCGGATCATGCCGCCTGTTGCGCCTTTGTACTGATCGATGAATCGGTCGATCCGATCCGTGTCGGGGTGATGGGGCACCAAAATCAATTTTAAGGGAGGTCTCTGTTCATTTGTCAAATACGCTTTCAAACTTGCTAATAGAAGTTCCTCATCCTTGGGCCAGGTACTTCCAGCCACCACCACGCGGGCATCTTGGCTGAAAGAGTCAATGATGGGGTCAGAAAACGCTTCATCACGGATCTTCAGTACACGATCAACCCGTGTATCGCCGTTGATTGTGACCCGTTCAATGCCCAATTCTTTTAGCAGGGCAGCTGATTCCGCATTCAAAACAAAAAAATGGGTCACTGCTTCCAGAATCTCACCCCAAAATCGGGCGGTAGGCTTTCGAAAAAAGGGTTGATTGCGGCGAAAAGGTGCGGAAACCACCCACAAAGGGATGCCTGCACGTCGGTGTGCCTGATAAAAGTGGTACCAATACTCGTATTTCACAAATAAGCTGAGGTCGGGGCGCACCACCTCCATCCAGCGATCCACATTTGAGGTCTGGTCGACCGGCAGAAAAACTATGCCGTCTGCTCCCGAATAGTTTTTGTGCAGCTGGTATCCAGAGGGTGAATAGAAACTCACCAATATATTGAGGTCGGGAATTCGTTCCCTTAACGCATCAAGAATGGGGCGGCCTTGTTCAAACTCACCTGCAGAGGCCGCATGAAGCCACAGCACGCGTCTTCCCCCTCGCTTTTTTTGCCAATCCGTTAAGTCAGACCACACTTGTTTTCGTCCGTATACCCACTGACGCGCCTGCTGATTCCCCAACAGCGCGGCGAATCGAACCACCGCTCCATATCCCCGTATACCTAGATCATATAGCCACACCATAAACTCGTCAACCTAAATCGTACATCCACCTCATCAAAGATCAAAAAAAGTTAACCTCCTTTTCGGCCCTTCGGTATAAGGGCAAAATCCAGCCCACACGGAGCCCCCAAAGTGCATCGCGTCGCAGTCGGTGGTCGGGTAGACCCGTATCGTAGTTGACCGTGCGCCTGTTTCGGGTTTGTGCCACATGCCCCTCCAACCTGATAAAATAATTGATTCTCCGGTTTGGGGCATAGTGGAGATAGCCCAAGGCGGGACTCACACAAAGACCGTTGCTGAGCCGGTCATAGCCGCGTTTGTATTCGGCCGACAACTGTGGGCTGTTCAGTACGGGCGTCTCAATTCTGATCTTGTGTTGCATCAGGCCGAATCCCAGTTCCATGCTAAACCCCCGGTTGGGCCGGGCAGGGTTTATGGGAATCAAGTGGCCGATGCGGACCGACATCAACCAACCAAACATCCGCAGACGGTAGTCTTCGAACACCCCATCGCGCGTGATGACGTCGCCTGATTCGGTGGCAATATTGGAGAAAATGTCTTGCTCCCGCACACTGTTGCTGAATAAATGGGTGATGTTGCCCCCCATAAGCCACTTGCCGCGGACGATTCGACCAAATTCGAGGCCAACTTGTCCGGCCGCTCCAAAACGCTTCGCTAGATCACCCGCTGGCAGGAGGATCCCCATATGGGTCTGCACCGAACTGATGCTCAGGGGTATGGCCGCGATGACAGGCTTTCGGAGATTCGGTAGGTATGGCGCCGCTTTTATAGAAGTGTTTGGATGTGGCTGTGTGGATATGGGTTGCGTATCCGTATCCGAGCCTCCAGAAGATATTGTCTTGGCAGAATCTAAAGGGGCCGGTTTAGTCAGAGGTTGTAGCGGTGAATCTTGACCCATGCAGGGTAGTATCGGCAGGCAAATAGCCACCATCAAACACACCAAGCCCAAACGGCAGCCCCAGTAAATTGAGGAAGATGACACATCAAAAAAGGACATGATTTTGTGTTTTTGGTAGGGATTTGGATGAACCATCAGCTTAGTTGGCCAATGGCAGAAGAATACGCATGCAGGTCCCTTTGCCAGGCTCCGACCGCTGCACAAATATGCGGCCTTTGTGATATTTTTCAACAATCCTCCGCGCCAAGGCCAATCCCAAGCCCCATCCACGCTTACGCGTGGTGATCCCTGGCTGAAAAATCGACATATGTTGGGTAGCGGGTATGCCCCTTCCGGTGTCAATAACATCACAGACGGCTTGTCGTCCCTGCTTTCCCAGCACCACGCGCAGTGTTCCTTGTCCACCCATCGCATCCACCGCGTTTTTGGTCAGGTTTTCTACGACCCATTCAAACAACGCTTGGTTCAACATCACGGGAAGCGCGGCGTTTCCTTCAGTCAACTCGATACGGGCATTGCCACCAATACGGCCATCGAGGTAAGCCACCGCGCGGCGTACGGAATCACGCAAATCCATTTTTTCAAGGCTGGGTGTCGATCCGATGCGCGAAAATCGCTCTGTAATGGTCTGAAGCCGTTCCAAATCGCGCCCCACTTCGGAGGTAATTTGACCCTGAAAGGGATCCCCCGTTTCTTCAGCTTGAGCCTTCAACACCTCATGCCAAGCCAGAAGACTGCTGATGGGTGTGCCGAGTTGGTGGGCAGTTTCCTTGGCCATCCCCACCCACAGAAATTCTTGTTCGTAGCGTCGGTTGAGGCTGAAGGCGAGGTAACTCACCATCAGAAACACCACAATCAACCCCAGCTGGAGGTAGGGATACAGGCGAAGTTGACGCAGCAAACGGGAATCTTTGTAGAAGACGTATTGGCGGAGGCCTTCGGCCGGTTCAATGGCAATGGGCGCATGCTGGCCCCGCATCGTAAGGAGTTCGCTTTGCAAGTAACCCGGATGGCGCAACTGCGACGAATCGATGTTGATGGCTGATAAAATCCGAAACTGATCATCGGTGAGGATTACCGGAATCTGGGTGTTATCGCGAATCACATCCAGCAAAAAATCCACGTTTTGTTCGTCTAAGGCCCCACCAGACCCTAGTTCCTTGGTCGCTCGCGACCACATTTGAATCTTTTTCTCCTCTTCTGTACGCAGTTGGCGTACCACCCGCTCTGTGTAAATCAGTGAAAACACCCCCAGGAGCAAGGCGCAGACCAGCAACACAATTTTCCAGTTGTTTTTACGGTAATAGGCGGAGATCATGGAGATGGGCGTTCAAATATACGCCCAAACAACGGAACTGAAGGGTAACTATTGCCGTGCCAGCGCACGCAGGGTTTTCAACATGGAATCAGGTGTCACAGAAATGCTGTCGATGCCTTCCTCCACCAAAAACTCAGCGAAATCCGGGAAGTCCGATGGACCTTGTCCACAGATTCCGACTTTGGTTCCATGTTCGTGCGCGGTACGGATGAGGTGCGCGATGGCCCGCTTCACCGCCGGATTGCGCTCATCGTAGAGGTGGGCCACAAGCGCCGAATCGCGGTCGAGGCCCAGCATGAGTTGGGTGAGGTCGTTGGAACCAATCGAAAAGCCGTCGATATGGGGGGCAAATTGATCGGCTAGCAAGATGTTGGATGGCAATTCCGCCATTAAGTAGATTTCCAATCCGTTCTCTCCTCTTTTGAGACCAAAATCGGCCATGGTTTCATACACCTTCAGCAATTCTTCCACCGTGCGGCAAAAGGGAATCATCACCACCACATTGGTCAAACCCATTTTTTCCCGTACCCGTTTGATGGCTTTGATTTCCATGCCGAATGCCTCGCGGTAGCCAGGGGCATAATAGCGCGATGCCCCGCGCCACCCGATCATGGGGTTTTCTTCATCGGGTTCGAAGTGATTGCCCCCGAGGAGGTTTTTGTACTCGTTGGTTTTGAAGTCAGACAGGCGCACAATCACTTTATGGGGATGAAATGCGCAGGCAATCCGGGCGATTCCATAGCTGAGCTTCTTCACGAAAAAGGTTTCTTCATTGGGAAATCCCCTGATGATGCGTTCTATTTCGGCGGTGAGTGCAGGGTCATTGAGGCGTCGGTGTTCGAGTAGGGCCTGGGGGTGTACTTTAATGTAGTTGTTGATGATGAACTCCTCGCGGGCAAGGCCTACCCCGGCGTGTGGTAGCGTAGCGAACTTAAAGGCAATATCGGGTGAGGCCACGTTGAGCATGACTGGGGTCGACACCACAGGAACTTGGTCGAGTCGGGTCTCCAGTTTTTCGAATGGAATTTGTCCGGAATAGACTTGTCCGGTATCGCCTTCGCAACAGGCGATGGTCACGGATTGTCCGTCGCTCAGTATTTCTGTGGCGTTGCCGCAGCCCACAATGGCGGGCAACCCCATCTCGCGGGCCACGATGGCTGCGTGACACGTTCTACCCCCTTTGTTGGTCACGATGGCCGATGCTTTTTTCATAATGGGCTCCCAATCGGGGTCGGTCATCTCGGTCACGAGCACGCTACCGGGCACAAATCCGGCGGCATCCGTACTTCCGTCACGCCCGTCGAGGCTATACAGCACCGAAACTTGCCCGGTCGCTGCACCGTCTCCCACGGCTATGCCGCTCACCAAGGGTTTTTTGTTGTGTTCGTGCAGGCGGTATTCAGTGAGAGTTTGCGTGTTTTTACGGGCATGAATGGTTTCCGGACGGGCCTGAACGATATAAAGTAGTCCACTAAGGCCGTCAATGGCCCATTCCACATCCATCGGACTCCATGCCCCTTTGCGCTCCGTGTAATGCTCTTCGATTCTGCACACCCAACGGCCAATCTCAAGGGCCTGGTCGTCGTTGATGCTGAACCGATTCCGTTGCTCGGGGTAAAGGTTTACGAGCTTCGTGGATTTGCCTCCATCCTCTCCATACACCATTTTCTGATCCTTTTGCCCAATCTTTTTCTCCACGATCGATCGATGACCTTGCATGAGCGACGGTTTAAAAAGGATGAATTCATCGGGCGACACTGCTCCCTGCACCACCAATTCGCCCAGGCCATAAGATGCGTTGATGACCACCACATGGGGAAATCCACTTTCTGTGTCGAGTGAAAAAGCGACGCCGGAAGCAGATAGATCTGAGCGCACCATTTTTTGTACGCATACAGAAAGGGCGACATCGAAATGATCGAAGCCAAACTGCTGACGGTATACGATGGCACGGTCGGTGAAGAGGGATGCGAAGCAGTTGCGCACGGCGTCCAGCACGCCTTCTGGACCACGAACATTGAGGTAGGTCTCTTGCTGACCCGCGAATGAGGCGTCTGGCAGGTCTTCGGCTGTGGCAGAAGACCGCACCGCCACATCGGTCATCTCCTGATCGTAGAGGGCCGACAACTCGAGGTAATGCTGGCGAATCGCAGTGCTGATGGCTTCAGGAAAAGTGCCGTTGCGAATCAACTGCCGCCCTTGCGTGCCTTTTTTGCGCAGTTCAACCACATTTTCGGTGTCCATGCCCCCTACAATTTCCTGAATCCGAGCGCGTAAATGGTTGTGGTCGATATACTCTTCGTAGGCGTGCACCGTGATGGCGAAACCATCGGGTACCCGAATCCCTAAGTGGGATAGGTTCTGAATCATTTCGCCCAAAGAGGCGTTTTTTCCACCCACACGGGGCAAATCGGCCAGAGCGATGGCGCGTAGCGGCAAGATATATTCCATAGATTGAAGATTTATGCGGTGTTAAAATTAGCGCATAATTTTCTAATAGCGAAAATTCGCTAAAAGAATATTTTCACTTCAATCCGAATACTTGAATATGC
>Ga0214923_10002995_pt1 | contig 21646 bp, 29 predicted proteins | sample LL1510_MetaG_FD_177993 | JGI IMG/M metagenome (GOLD analysis project Ga0214923, IMG submission 177993) | Freshwater microbial communities from Lake Lanier, Atlanta, Georgia, United States - LL-1510 | ecosystem: Environmental > Aquatic > Freshwater > Lake | place: USA: Georgia | collected...
GAAGATTGGTTGGCTCTTAGCAGAGAAGAAAAGGGAGATAATTATTTTATGATGTATGATTGTCCAAATATAAATTGGAGTATTCTAGAATCCTGTAAAATGCGTGCCGTTACAATAAATGGAATTGTACTTCAATGGTCATATTATAGGTTTTGTTCAAATCCAATGTCGGAACCAGTTCGTAAACGAATTCAGGAACGTTGTAGAAAATTAAAGGAGGAATTGATTGCTGAGGCCATGAGTCCTAAGAGAATCAGTCGGTTAATTGAAAAACATGGAATAGAAGTTTTGGATAGCAATTTATTTTAAGTGAGTAAAATGCTATTATTTACTAAACCCCAATCTAAATAATCCATTTTTAATTATTGCTATATTTTTTGCTACAGCGAAAACACCGATAATATTTTTTGTAAATGAACGAATTTCTAAAAAAGGTCTTTCAATTCTTGAGAAATTAACAGTTTGTTCTCCAAAATCCAATTCCCATTTTGTATCATTAATTTTTTGGAAGGACAGTGTAAATAATGGATTTTTTTTGTCATTAAAAAATTTAATATTACCATAATGAAATTTTATATAATCTACGGGGTTATCACAATACACTACTAATCTTTCTATTAGATTATTAAAAGGAATATAGGTATATTGAATATCTGATTCGATTTCTTCAAATCCTGTAAAGATTAGAAAGTTAAATACAAAATCATAACGAGTATTAGAGCATTCTTTTTTTGATAGCACACAAGGATGTGAGACGGATACTATATCATATGTTAATGTATATTGTTTATTATGGCTAACACAAATATCAATAGAGTGGTGTTCAAGAAATGGAATACAGTAAGGAGCCTGTAATATATATGGAGAATTACATTCCCATATTTTATATATTTTATCAACCAACTGACCTCCAATTACTACTTCTAAAGATTCCCAATCACCGTCAATCTTTAGATTTGTTATACCCTTACCTTTTAATTCAGGAGATAAAATAAACCGTACAACGGGTTTATTATCACTGACTGTGCAAGTCTCGATGAAATCATATTGTAATGGTTTATAATTAGTTTTTTCGATATATTCATTTTGGATGCCAAATGTTATGTCATGAAGAGTTTTTCTAATCTGTTCAGATATCATTTGTATTATTTATAATCATTTCTTTAAGCAACACCCGACCTAAAAGTCATTTAGAAAAATCTTTTCTCATAATATATGTGGGAGTAGCAAAGTCTGGTTAATGCGGGCGACTTAAGATCGCCTGGAGAAATCCTCGTGGGTTCAAATCCCACCTCCCACATATACATCCATAGTTCAGTGGTAAAACACTTCCCTTCCAAGGAAGAACCACGGGTTCGATTCCCGTTGGGTGTAATCACGACGTAGTTCAGAGGTAGAATGCCTGGCTCATAACCAGGAGGTCAATGGTTCGATCCCATTCGTCGTGCACATGGTTCATTAGCTCAGTGGTTAGAGCGTTCGGCTGTTAGTTTAGACGGTTAACCGAAAGGTCGTTGGTTCAATCCCATCATGGACCGCATATATGCTCATAAAAATGCGTATATATGCGATAAGTCATTTAAAGACGGTGCGGGTATTACATATGTGCCCGTATATCAATTGGTAGATTATCCCTCTTATAGTTCATCTATGATTTGGTAGGGGAAGGTAGGGAGATCGAAACTCCCCGGGCACATTTCGTCCTATTAGCTTAGTGGAAAAGCGCCCGCCTTCTAAGCGGGAAATCGTGGGTTCGATCCCCACATGGGACTTTTTTTCGTTGTTTGTATAACAGAAATGGTTTTATGCTCGTGTTCTCCAGACGTTGGAGATTGTCCTCGTTGTAATAAAGAATGTATAGTCAAGCGGAAAAAATACAGGAATGTATCAAAATCACGAAAGCAATCGACGAACTTGGCATTCCGAAAGACTGCCCGGGTCGTCAAAAAATGAAGGATGTTTTCCATGAATGGATTCAAAACAATATTGCCTTTGCAGGTCGTATAGGATTCTATGAATGGAATCGTTATGCTGAAGTTTTACTTCCTGCTTCTCGTAAGCCGGTGCTTTTTGTTCTTCGATTTTCTGGTAAAACGACGTGAACGCTTACCAGCAACATATTCCATTTTGCCTTCGCGTACTAATTTTTCAAGATTAGGAATATTCGTCTCTTCAAGTCTAAATTCAAGTCCACTAGGAAGTCTATACTTTCCCGGTTTTACGCGTACAAGCCCCTGTGGAGTCATGTGAGCAATATCCTTTACACTGACATCTTCCATTCGCTTCTTTACTGCCTCTTTAAAATCACCGGAACTCATTATAATATGAAAAGAACAAAAAAACTTCGTTTAAAGAATGTTCGTCCGTCGCATCTTCCAGAGAAGAAATGGGATGCGATATTTGAACATGCTGACGGAAGTATTGTAACACAACCGTTTGGTCAGCGCGGGTATTCTGATTATACAAAACACAGGGATCCAGAAAGAAGAGCAAGATATATTGCCAGGCATAAAAGAATGGGTGAAGACTGGAGTGATCCAACTCGTGCAGGTACACTTTCAAGGTACATATTGTGGAACAAGAAGACATTCAAGGCATCATTGGCAGATTATAAAAGAAGATTTCACGTTTAATCCCGGTACGGATTTAACCTCATCTTCCATTCTGAAACGTATTCGTTCCAATTCATGGTATATCCCGACTTTTTGTATACATCCATGGTTTTATTAAAGACGTGCATGTATGCAAAGAAAATACTGCCAATAATGATGGCAGGGGTAATATCTCTCATTACCAAAAATCACGATTGTTTTTTTACAAAATTCACGAAGTGCTCAACTCCATCGTTCGCGTTTTTCGTGGAACACGACGAGTTAAAATTTCTCGTTGAATACCTGTAGATGTCATGTCGTCGTCTACGCCTTCAATTGCCTTCAGTGCGTCCGACACTTTTTGCGGTTGATCCGCAAAATGCAAAAGAAGTTGAGTCCTGATGGTGTTTCTCTTAATGGCAGGTTTAATTGTTCGTAGAGAGCGAGAAATGGATCCTCCCGAAGAACCTTCTAGTTTGAAATCGTCTACAGAATTATCCCTCATGAACATGAGGACACGGTCGCCATGCCGTGTCTTTTCCTCCTGCAGTTTCTTAATCTGACTTCGCAATTCGCGAATTTCATCGTCAATGCGAATCCAATGCGTTAAAGCTTCTTTGACTTGCGTCGTGTTCGTTTCTGCATTTTCCATTTGCGTATATTATACAAACTCTTTTTAAGTGTCTTAAAGGGTCGTCTACCTGCTGTTTGAACAGTTGATAACGCACTTGGAATTTCACCCTCTGCTATTCTCTGTGCCGTATCCAATGACTTGGTTACATTTCCATACATTTTTTGAACAGAAGCATATACCTTTTCAACGCGATTACGAAGTTTTGTTGCAGTCTTGTCTACTGCAGTAACGGTTCTCATTGCAACAGGACCCAATACTGGAATCATACCTGCCGTTGCTTCAACTGCTGCCGCAAAATCCTTGCGCGAAAGACCAATCAGTAGCGCAATAAATAAGAAAAAGAATGAAATTAACCACCCAGCAACCAAACCAACCGTAGATGCATATGGAATAGGTAATAAACCAACTAATGCAGGGGTTTGTGTCTGTGAAATGGAAGCAAAAACGGGAAGTGCTGCTGCCGTAATATCAAGTGCCGATGCCAAAATATCACCAAACAGTGGCGACTGCTCAAGACTACTCAATGTAAACACAAAGGGCAGCGAATTTCGAACAAATGCCTGCACTGCCTGCAATGTCTGTGTAACTCTTGGATCGGGCGGTCCAGACACGTCTATTCCAGACAGCATGTCAATAATTTTTTGTACAGATTCATTGATTACAGAATCTGTTCCTACCTGACCTCCTAATTGCACTCCATGTGTCCGATTGTATATATTCTGCGCTTGAGAAGGTGTAAAGAGAGTGTCTTCTCCGTCACGAAAGTGTTCTCGAAGTTGAGACGGCGAATCAAACTTCTTTTGATACAATTCCTTGTAGACACTCATGAAGGAATCAAAAAGTTGTCCGACCTGTATTCCAAGTCTTTTGCCTATTTTTTCTCCGATACCTGTTTCTGGAATACTTTGAAGATTCCAATTCATTAATATACTATACCTAGAATTTCCAACGACGATCACATTCTAGACATGTAACAAAAGTCGTCATGGGTTCGTCAGCGCTTCTCGTCTGCATTTGATAATAGTCACACTTTGTCTTCTTTTTACAACCCGAGCAATAGAAGAAGATGGACGCACTTGAATTCTTGTAGAGATGCTTATTCTTTTCAATTTGCGTCTCAATGTGCGACTTCCAACATTTGGGATCTAAATCTACGGCATTCATTTCTGAAAACGATTCAAGAGATACAGTGCCGTTATTAAGTTTTTCAATCCACTCTGTATTCTTTCTTATATTTTCATAAAATTGAATACAACGACCGCGATAGTGATTCCAGAATTTTTGATTGCCCCAAGATACTTCTATTTGCTGCCTTGTACAATCGCGAATACAACGTTGCAGAATATAATTTTCAAACTCATGAGGATTCTGTAATCCAAGTTTTCCATACTGTAAAATTGCAACATCCCGAATAGGACAACTTATATTTACATCTTGGATTGCAACTGGTTTCCGTGTCCTCTTTACTGGAAGAGGTTCTGGATCTTCTTCCTCGGCATCAACTGTTTCTTCCTCAATCTCCGGATCTTCTTCGTTATTGTCTTCGTCTTCCTCTTCATCATTTTCTTCAATGTCTTCTTCGTCTTCCTCATCAATTGTCCAACGAGAATAAATAGATTCATATTCTGCGGATTTCAAATTCGAATACAGACCTGCCGACTTTTCATAATTGTCTGTATTTGAATTTTTTGACATAAGAGCAACAATATTCCCTGTATACGACTCCCCATCCAAAACATGACTATTCAAGTTTTCATCATCTTCGTCGTCTCCATTTTCTGCAAATATCGTGATAAATCTCTCATCCGTAGTTTCAATTTTTTTTTGATATTGCAATCCGGGTTGTTTGAGTTTTGTTCGCAACCATTCAAGGACATCTGCAGTCTTGACAGGAATGTTTAATTCCGTAAGACTTCCGTTTGCTTGAATACAGGTTGCGATTACCATTTTAGTATATTGAATATATATACCATCCTTTAATCTGTTTTGACTTCTTTAAAACGGATCGCGGGGTTGGAGGATAAACCTATACCACGAACAAAATGTCTACTTGGCGTCAGCGACAGGCAAAAAAGGAGGAGGCAGAGAGGAATAAGAATATTGAACTCAATGAGATTAATTTCCCATCATTGAGTTCCGATGGATGGCAAGAAAACAGGAAGAAAAAGTCAATTCCTGCAAAGTCCTTTGCGTCTCTTGCTGTAGAGTGGAATCAGCACGCAGAGGAAGAGAAACAACGAGAGGAATTGGAAAAGGAACGGCAACGAATTGAACAACACGAACTCGAACTTCTCAGAAAAATCCGAAATCGTGGTGGATATGCCTTTGGAACGTCTCATGCACGTGAAGAAGATACATATTATGAATCAGATAATCAAGAATACCCCGCAGACACTAGCGATAACTGGAGAACGGTATCAAAACCTGTACGTAAACCAAGAAATACATTTGAAAATACCATGTTTCGCGCCCCTACTCCTCCGCCATCCGAAGAGCAAGAAAGTGTTTGGAACACTTATGAAGATTGAAACAGAAAAGTGTGTATCGTCACTGGAACAAAGAGCAAATATCGTAATGCTGCTTCTGTTATTTCTTGTCCTTTGGTGGTAAAGAACAGATAATAAGTTATACCCGTTACAAATACAAGTAGAAAAATTCCTACAACACCACCAATTCGATTGTATTCTTCAAGAACAGAAAAACCAGAATTACTAATTTTTAATTTGGTATCTTGTGCCATTTCTTTTGCCACCTTTTCAAGAAGACCTCCCGTCTTCACTTTTGATTCCGCGGTTACCTCCTCCTTTTCTTTAATTACTTTACGACATCGCATATAGATTTTTCCATCCTTCTTTGCATATGCTGGGTTTACTGCTCCTTCGCCTTCATTAAAGTACACTTGACGATCTGCTATTTTCTGGAGAGGTCTTCTCTTTTGAGAAATTCGAGATGCGAGTTTTGCATAATCTGACGGATCCATGCTTACCGAATTTGAATATACTATCCATGTAACATCTGGCGTGCAATTTGGCCATATCGTAGTCCCTTCATAGACATAAAAGGATGGCGTTTCCGGAATGACATCCGTTAGCATCCAGTTGTTTCCAAGGTTAATTCGTTGGTCTGCATCAATGTATGGAACAAATGTACTAAAAAATCTACTGGAGGGAGTGTCACCTGGAACACTGCGAACCATAACAGACATGCAAATTATAAAACCTTTTGGATTTGTGAAATATGCAACCAATTCTGCCTCTCCAAAAATGTTTTCAACAGAATGCTGTCCCGAACTATATAAATATATAGATTGACACGTATAACCCTCTCCATTGAATTTTGCAGTTGGAGTACCAGTAGAAAAAGCACTCAACATTAGTGCTCCAGACTTGCCGACATCGTTAGAAACTTGTGCTTCCTGTATAGATACCTCGTCTACCTTCCACTCACACAACCTGTCACACGGAAGAGCAAACGTTCTTGAAAGATTTACAGGACTTTGATGAGGTGCTCCACATGCTTTATACACGTCAGGCCAATCCGTCACGTTATCAAAGACACTACTCATTATACAATAGGCATACTTATAAAGGCCGAAATTGACTCGGGAATATCACCCGTCCACTTAAGAGACTCTTCGAGTTTTGTTATCTGTGCATCATGAATCCTTGTATCAATTGTTTTATTAAAATACAAGTTCGTGACTTGAACATCGTGTCTTGTCGTGATGCGATAGGCACGATATATTGCCTGCAGTTCCATGAACGGATTCCAATCGGGCGAAGTATTAATTACGTGATGAATCCACGGAAGCGACAATCCAACTCCTCCCGCCTTGATTTGAAGCAACAGCACGCGAGGAGGCGCGACAAATGAAGCAATCTTTTCAGCAAGTGCTCCTATGGGAGACTTTTCCAAAATATTAACAATATGCGTCCTTGACATTGGATCGATAAGTTCCAATTCTCGTCGTTCTTTTGGACTTGTCTTGCCATTTAAAATTTCAACCGGAATGCCAGCAGCACTTATATTCTCGTGAAGTAGTTCAAGTTCACGTTGAAAATGAGTGACAATCATTGTGTTATTTCCTTCCGATTGATCCTTACGTATCATTTCAAGAATGTGCTTGAACTTTGTCACGTTGAATTTCCAATCATCTACAGTACCCTCTTCACCATTCTTGTATCTCCAAACCTTTTCTGCATCCAACACAATCTGCGGATGGATTGCTGCCTGCCTTTTGCGGATTTGGATTGCAAATCCAACTGCGTTTAAAACGTGTCTTGGCACGTGTCCGCGATTTTCTTCCATCCATTCTTCGACCCTATTAATTTGACTAGCAACATAGTCGTATAGTCGTTCCTCCTCTGCAGTTTCAAACTCGTATACGCGCTTCTCAACATTGAGAACCGGTCCGTGTGCAAAGACTTCTGCACGCGTTTTTCGTAGCATAAAGTACTTGAATGCTGTTGCAGGCAGTTTCGGACATAGAAACTCAGTATATGACGAAATGTCACTTGACGTATTGTTATACGGCGTTGCAGTCATTCCCCAGCGTAGACGACTTACAATCCCAACAAATGCAATATAAAGTTTATGCTTGTTTCGCATCACGTGTGCTTCGTCGATAACTATGCGGTCCACTGCAGTCGGAAATCCTTTCAAAACCGAATTGTGAGTTCCTACCATAACTGCAGGGCGAGCAGTATCCAACGGACGAGAAAACTTGCCCGAGGAATATTCTACAACATCAAACTCGAACTTGGACTGCTCTCGAAGTTCAGCAAGCCAACCACCCAATGTTGACTTTGTTGTCAAGACCAGTGTCCTGTGCACAATAGACTCCTTGATAAGACGACACATCATGCGTGTCTTACCAAGACCCATCTCGTGGCACAGAAACCCTCCAGGAACGCGTTTATCCAGTTCTCGAATCTTCATCCACTCAACAGCATCGTCTTGAAAGGCAAACATTTTTTAAAAACATGACGCAACCGTTCCTTTTTGAGGGAGCGAACGAATCCGTTTTGTTGCTATTTAAATATAATGGTAGATACTTCAACGAGTCTCGCTGCCACTTCACTTGTATTTAGTATTCTGTCCTTTATTCTACTGACCATTACCCTGATTATGTGGCAGTTTCCGGATATTGGAAATACAATACGAAGTGTATTTAATTTAGGTTCGCCTTCGACAACCTATTCTTCAAACTTTTCCCTCCTACTTGTTCTATTGGGTGCCCTGTCTCCTGATATAACGCTGCTCATAGGATTTGTTTCTGACATTCTAAATGGGTCATTTCGTTTTTCAGTGACAAGTTTGGTCGGCGTACTTGCCGTTGTACTTCACTGGATGTTTGGAAAGTACCTCCTCGGTTACAAGTCAACTTCTCCAGTCACAGAAGTAATAGACATTGCAGCAGGGAGGGACGTCATGGCAGGCGGTGCCGTTTCGTTTAATCCATGCACCATTCGCGGTCTTGGAATGTTTGAAGTTGCAGAGTCTCCAATGGGCATGGCAGCAATGTCTTCAGTTTTTGTAATTTACTTATTGGACACAATCACAAAACGCACAACGACACAAATTGGACTATATCTTGGATTCGCAGCACTTGTATTTGCCCTCAATTTATACACGTACAAGGAAGCAAGGTGTATTTCCGACGGATCCATAACGGGTCTTTTCAAAGGAATTGCACTTCCAGCAGTGATAGGATTAGCATCTGGTGGAATCGCATACGCAGTTATGAAAACAAACTATCCAGATTTTCTTCCGCTAGATGCAGAAATATACGACGGAACACCTGGAAAAGTTCATCCAAAGTGTGGAAATCCTTCAGACAATGAATTCGTGTGCGATGCTTACAAGGATGGAAAAAGGATATCAACCGCGATAGTTGCGTAGCGTCTTGAGAAGACGATAATATCCCATGATATCCGAACCAGTATTGCGACCAACTTCTTTATTGTCGTAATATGCAATCATTGTCGGCACATATCTAACATCAGATGCATCCGAAAGAGTCTTGTTTGTTGTAATATCGACAATGTTAAGAGAGATATCTTCAAAGTCCTGTATAATATCTTCAATTACTGGTTTTACATGCCTGCACGGAGCACACGTTGGTGAAGTAAACAGCACGCACGTTCGACTCATTCTTACTCGTCCAAGTGCTCTATTGTTAAATGGGTTTTTTCAACAAGACGATATGCTATGCTCTTATGAATTCGCGTCTTTTCGAGTTCATATGATTTATCAGACAGGGTCTTTTTTAATGCTGAAATAAGTGCCGATTTGAGATGCTTTTTATCAAGTGATTCAATATTCTTTAGGAGTGCGTCAAATAAGCGATCTTCTTCAACAGGAGGACCCATGAGAACCATTGGAATTCCAGGAACTATCACCTCTGTACTAGAACGAATAACCTTGATATCCAGATCTTCATATGTAACAACCTTGTACTCTGTTACCGACTTTCGTGCCAAACGATCGGCAATGTCGTTAAAACGACTATCTTCATCCTCTGCACCCGTATGTGCCTTTATATGAGAGAATTGATGTCCTGCAAAATCATTCAAAGAACTTAAAATTTTTTCAATGATTTCTCGATGAACCACGGGTTTTCCTTCAGAAGTTTTCCAGTCCTTCTTGCGCCATCCAACAACCCACTTTGTCAAACAATTTATTGAATATTCCGAATCCGTACAAATTCGAACAACCTTTTCTTCCGTCTTGGTAATCTTTTTCAGTTTGTTAAGACCTTCATAAATGGCAGTTAATTCTGCCGTTTGATTTGTTTGGGACGATGTATCTGGAAGAGGACAACCAAACGATTCATTCAAGAAATCGGGGTAGACTGCTGCATAACCACCGCGATTTCCAGGAAGACCATTATTGATACATGAACCGTCCGTGTACAGTCGAAGCATTTTGTTTGATATTCAATAGAGTCTTTTCTTATTCCGTTTTTATAATAATTTCGGGAGTTGTGGGTTCTTCTTGTATCTGTTTGACAATACATCTTGATAGAATTGCACTTTGAATATTATTCATGTACTCTACGTGAAACCACACACGAGTCTTGAAACTTTTCGTCTCTAAAAGTCTACGCAATGACTGCTGACATGCAAGACTTAAAAAGTGTGCATGCCATACCATTAAAAGTTTTACTCGCTTCATTGACTTTGAAGTGACCCACAATTCAAACATTTTTCCAAATTCTTCTACCGAAAAATAAACGGCAGCATCGATTTCATGAAATTCAATGTCCTTTTCTTTTTCACGGTATGCATTCCATATTTGAATCATTTTACGATCATCAAGAGGTTCAAAAAATAGCATGTGCGGCGGTGGATTCGGAATATCCATTATATTACTCTTCCTTGAGATCCGAAACAATCTTTCGAATAGGAGTGTCCTGCGAAACAATATATAGACTGTTTTCAGTCAAGATGATGTAGCAACCCTCCAAACGAAAAATCTTTTGAATCGTTGAAGTATACTCTGACTCTGACTTTACTAGATATTTCACATCATCCTTTGCACCGATACAACACTTCTTGTCACGACTGTCTGCCCAATAATCTAAAAGAATGGGTCTGTCTTCATCGACTGCAATCTTGGCAGCACGGAGAAGAACGGATACCGGCGGTAAATCACTGGCGCTCATTAATGATAATAAATACTTTGAATTGTTTTCTATGAACGCATACAATCTTCAAGTTTGAACCTAGACCGCATATTCAAATTACAACACTCTGGTCTCGGGATTGACAGAATTTTCTTGGCCTCTTCCTGAACTGCTGGAACAATTGTTAATTTTGAAATCTCACTCATGAATGTTACAATTTGATCTACACTTTCCGTCAAGATTTTATTTGCTGGTTTACGAATATTGCCTTCTAAATCCTGTACAACAGATGCCAATGCATCATTAATGAGACTGTCTGCAACCAAACCCCGTGTATACAATTCTGTTGCGAAAATTCCAAATCCGCGGCGACGATCCTTTTGCTTCATCCAAAGACATACTTTATTGTCGAATTCTGGATCGCTCGTGTCTGGAAATATAACAAGGTCAGTGTCATCAAACATTCTTGTAAATGTATCCATGGAGCAGTAAATTTGCAGGTCTTCACGAATAGACGGATTGCCATCAGAAAGATTCTCAAATACATCTGCCATCACCTTTGCGTAAAAGGATGCATTTACACCGCGATCAAACAGTAAATTTACCACACGCATACGAAACTTGTCATCATTGCGTCTCGACAAAATTTCAAGAATAGCATCTGCCTTTTCTTTTGTATTTGATGCCACGACTCGATTTACGATACCAATGACTGCTTCATAGTCGGGATCGTCCTTGTTTCGAACAGTTGCTTTAATGTCTGCCAAGAGTTCTCGACGCCAGTTATCGTCCGTGTCTGAAATCTTTTTATACTTTTTGTAATTTGGTTTACGAACAAATGTTTGAGAAACCGGCGTCAAGTGCATCGATGATATAACTTCTTGCACCACAGGAGGCAGGCGAAGGAGATTTGTAAACCGCAGGGAATACATGATATCTGGATTCATCTTGTCCGTGATATTTCTATATTCTATTATTTATCTATCCATTTTGTCGTAAAACGGATGTGAAAAACAGTTTAAATATCTTGAGTCCGATTATACAAAATGACTACTCCGGAAACCACAAAATTCATGAATACATGGGTTTTGTGGTATTTCGATCCTCGAAATAAGGATTGGTCCATTTCAAATTACAAGAAGGTTGCAGATATCATGACTCCTCAGCAGTTTTGGACAGTCGTAGGAGCAATTCCTATAGAAGCATGGGAGTGTGGATACTTCTTCTTCATGAAGCGCGGATTTCGACCCATTTGGGAAGTCCCCGAGAATCAACACGGCGGTTCTTGGAGTAAAAAAATTTCAACAAAGGAAATTCAAGATATTGTAGTTGATCTTATGGTTCATTCTGTTGTAACGGACGGAGGAATCATGACGGATAGGGCAGATACATATGTTGGATTCTCAACGTCACCAAAAGGAGACTTTAATATCATTAAAATCTGGAATAGTACAACAACTGCCAATTCAAAAACGTTGCTAAATCCCAAGATGTTGTTAAAAATTACAGACGATGTCGTCTATACTGCACATAAATCAAGAAAGTAAAGAATAATGAAACGAATATTTGTAGATATAACAAAAAGTATACGTCCATCAAAATTTGCCGTTATTCAATGCGATGGATCATATTCAAGAGGCATGGGAAGAACTGCCGTTTTGTATAAGAAGGAGTCTGCAGTGACTAATTACACAAAATTTGAAAGTTCTACAGAGGCAGAATGGAAATCTGTCCACGATGCTCTATTGTTTGGAATTTCAAAAGATCTTCAAAATATAGGCATTGAAAATGACTGTCTGGGTATAACGTATACTTTTTTGAATGATCTACGACCCAAAAAAGAATATGCAAGATACTACAAGTGGAAAATCATTCAAGATTCAAAGCAAACAGAGTGGACGGGAATTCGTTGGATTCCGCGAAGAGATAATTTATCAGACTCCCTCTTTATGAAACATTTGAAATAAACGTCGCGTCTCATCTCGCGCCTTGGGTTTTATTCTTACTTCTTCGTCATTGATTTTTTTCCAGAGACTTGTCTCTCCAAACATGGTTGTAAACGGATAGTCTACAGGATACTCGATACCTTGTGATCTGAGTGTATTCAAAATATTATATAATTTTCCACCCTCGTCTGCAACAACACAACACCATGCATCATTCAAAAGAGTATTTGTGTCATATTTTGGATTTTTTTGCTTATCCACATGTCCATATAATGAAGTAGAATGTTGGTCTACGCCAAGAAGTTCAAAGTCCGTCGTCATGCCCGGAAGACTTTCAAAGTTACCAACATTATTGTAATCATATGTGGATACTTCGGGTGCTTCTTGTGCCGATGCGCGAAAAATCATGCTTTCTCCACCACCAAAAGATCTATCTACATAGGGAGGCGGTACATGTTTTCCATTAAAATCAAACTTTCTTCCTGCCATCTCTCTTATTCTTACGTGTCTGTCTTTTTGTGTAAGTTCTTTTTCCACCCTGTATTACAATTCTACCATCTTGTGTTATAGTATATCTCTTTGGTTTCGGCAAATAACTTTCTCCGGCAGGAACCAACCCAGGAAGTTTCGCTTCTGGTTTTGGGTATTTTCCTTTTTCATCCTTTTGACACTCGGGATTCCACTCAAAATCATGTTTCCCACTAGGTTTCCAGCATTCAGCACTTGCTCGCTTCTTACCAGTTAGTAGACGCTCGGCGCGTCTTTTCAGAGAGTATAACATTATAATAATGAAAAGGTTGATTTTTCCTTTAATTTTTGAATAATGTTATTGTCATTACAATATTTTAATATGCCCGCAATCACGTCGGATTTCAACCTTTGTCCACTTGCTTGTGTTTCATAAAACTGCGTATATGCCAAGACAAGTTTGCTCTTGTCTACCGGTTTCTTCATTTCTTCTACATGAAATCCTCGTTTCGCAAACAACATTGCCATGCGGGAATCCACTGGCATGTCTATGTTTAATTTGAATTTTTCAGGTAAAAATTTTGATTCTGGTCTTGACATGAAGGAATTTATATCTTCACCAGTAATGCTTGAAAATTCAGTCTGTTTATCGGATATTTCTGCAAACTTCATTGCATCATATTCAAATTGAGCATCAAGAATTTTACGAACCTGTTCTAAAATGTCTATCCATTTGGGATACGCGCCCCTCATGTTTGTAAAACTCTCTCGCCTCTGTTGTCCATACAAGACAAGAACAAGAATCAAGATGGATACACTTGCTAGCAAAAGTCCCAACATTATACTAACAAAAGTTATTTCAAAGACGTTGAACTCGGCATCAAACATAGTTTAATTTCGCCTAGATTCGCAATTACATAGCGAATCATTAAAAACCAGTCATTCTTCATGTAAAGTTCAAGATTGTTGGAAAGATTGCTACACTTTGTAAATAGAACCAAATGTGCCAGAGAAAAGGATCCAGAAATAATGGCAGCAGGTTCTTCCTTTTTAATTATAAAATCAGAACTACTGTCTCCAAGAACCGTCTCGCGACTAGCAAACTGTCCACGACAGGACATGACGAGTGAATTGCCTATACTCTTGAGTTCTACCGTCTTTGCCATTAGAAGAGTCATGTCACGACACTTCTTTTGAAAATCAGATGAAGGCATGGTAATTCGTGCCGCAAATTCAGTTGGCGGCATTTCAAACTCGGGTTCATCACGATCCAAGAGTGATAGGGAATATCTCGTCACCTCCTTCTTTTCACCATTCTCCAAGAGAATTTTTAGATAATTCATGTCATTCTTTTCCATGTAAAAGGTCAATGTATCGTCATTTGTAGTTGTCTTGACAATCCGGTAAAGATGATCCGTATTTAATCCAACAACAGTCGTCTGCGAACAATTATACCTTTCAAACTTTTCTGCATCCAGTCTCATGTGAACCCACACTGTCTTTGTATTGTCCATTGCCACCATCTTGATTCCATCCTTGTCAAAGGTAAAATTCATCTCAATAAGAATAGACTTCAGTGCCTCTACAAGCGTGCGAATTGCACCTGCCTGAATTGTCTTTGCCTCGACCAGATAAGACATTTTTATGTGAGAACGGGTTGTGCGTTTAAATCACACTTTAGAATAAATAAAAAACATACCCGAAAATATACCCTACGAGAAATTCCCAAATATCAACAAATATATTCTTTTCCGTTAAATCAAGACACTGATATAAAATAAAAAAAGGAACCATTAATTGAAATTTGATTGCAAATACCCCAAATACAAAATGCCACAATGAGTTCCAACCATCGCTAAAAAATCTACGAGGAGAATATGTCTTCCTTTTATTTTTGGCCTCTTCTACTTGTTCTTTCAATTTTGGTACTTTTGTTTTTTGGGATTCTTCTTTCGGTGAATCTTGTTCTGGGTCTTTTAGCAATTTCATTGTACGGTCTAATTCCGAAAACACTTCTTTTTCGAACCTTGGGAGAACAATTACGAAATTCAACCGTGGAGCAGAATATTCGGGCAACGTTTCAACTTCATCTAGAGTATTGTCCTCCATCTTCTGCTATATTTGTATGGATGCCACATGGTTTGTTCTCATTTAGTTCCGCATTTTTCAATTCTATTGTTGTAGCAAAACATCCAAAGTATACTCCAAACAAGGTTGTAAGTCTTTCCATGCTACATTACATTCCTATATTAAACGATGCCCTGTCGTACTATAACAATATACCATCGGATTATCAGACTATACGAAAGACATTGGATACAGGGTATTCTATATCCATCATGAGCGGAGGCGTTCGAGAAATGAGAAATATTGAACCACATAAGATAAAATTATATCTCAAGAAAAGAACTGGGATATTCAAATTAGCACTTGAAACAAATAGACCACTCATTCCAGTCTTGACATATGGAGAAAATGAACTTTTTGAAACATACAAGGATTGGTATACAGAAACTTTCAATGACTTTTTGTATTCAAAGTTTGGCATACATATTCCATTTATATCTTGGAATTCTCTGTACCACTGGTATCAACTTTCGTATAAACCGCTGGATACTATCGACTCCTATATAGGCAATCCAATATATCCAAACAAGGACGATACAATTGATACATTGAAATCAAGATATATAAAATCAATTAGAAAATTATTCAAAAATACTGCGAGACCGAATTATACTCTCCATATCGAGTAGCATTCCTTCGTGCAGTTTCAAGGCATTCGGTTTTGCTTCAATGGCATACTTTACAGCATAAACTGACGGATACAAGTTTACTTCTGACGGAGAAACATTACGATAGATTTTTCGAACAATTCCAGTAGATGTAATCCAAAAAATGTCTATATTGCTCTTCATGTTTCTCATGTGCATTGAATATTTATCGCTTTTCGGGAAAATAAACAATAACGGGTGAAAATTTGTCTGTCTCATGAGTCCTCGTACAGTTTCCTCCGGAGTCTGTGCAATGTTTATTTTCATTCTTGTATTGTTGCTTTAATTTTTCAAGATACAAAATGGCATCCATGTGCTCTTCTTGAGCATGTTGAATCCAATCAAGCAGCGAAAGATCTGTTCGATCCAACGTAACACCGTACTTCTTCTTTCCAAGTTCCGATCGCTCTCGAAACTTGGAAATGACTTTTTCTACAATACTATCCATATCTTCTTCTAGTATGACGCGTTTAAAAGACAGTTGCAACCCCGTCATCACATGCTACAGACAGCATTGTGTAAAATTCACGAAAGAACCAACTCTCTTCGTGGATTCTATCTTCAATAGGGACAATTTCATTATGAAACCTATGGTTTACACAACTACCGTATTTTTCAACATCTGGTTGAAAATTTTTAGAAACAAAATGTTCCTTTACATTATTTAAAACATCCAGACACGCAATACACTTGTCTGGAGACACGACACCATAATCCGGAGGAACATCCGTTGACGGTAGCATGTAAAAGGACGGTCCAGTGTATAAATCTTCAATTTGTCTACAAAATGACCAGTATCCACCGTAACTTCGTCCACACCCCGTTACCCTTGTTTCCTTGGTTTTTTTGTACATGATATTCTCATTCCAATTGACAGCAATAAAATCTTCTTCAGAAGCAATTGTTTCATAAAATTCATTAACATGTTCTGAAAGTTTGATTTCATCATCGTCTTGATAATTATAAAAGGATAGTGCCAATGTTTTCAAAAGAGGCGACAAGCGTTTTTCCCGCTTTCCAAAAGTAGCATGATACTTTTGGGGAACTGGTTCAATCTTCACACGACTAAAACTATTAAAATCGACACCCATTTTTATAAGTGTAAATACCTATTGTAAATACAATACGTTTTAATGTAATTTCACCTTGACGGGTTTTCCATCCTTAATTGTCCAGCGCATGCCCGTTTTCTTCTCCCACTTCTTGAGCGTCTTGGACTTCTTTGCCATCATTGACTTTTTGGTGGATACAATACGACCGTACTTGTTGTACTTGAGGTGTTTCTTCGTTAGACCGCCCGACGTGTGACGCGCAGTGCCATTCATTACCTGTGCACGAGAACCTACTGCTTTTACGTGACTGCCTGCTGTTTGAACTTCGTCTGCCATTTTTATACTATACAATTAAAAAAATATACTACTTGAGAAGATTCGACACATCTTGATCCGAAAGAATTACCTCTGATGGTATTTCCAGATATAATACGGAACTGAAGAATGGAGATACGCGATGATCAAATACAATGGTTCGTATCTTGTCATTTGAAGACAGGGTGGAAAGCAAGCGTCTTTCTAAATTTTCCAACTGCAATGAACTTCGTGCCTTTTTAACTTGAACCTTGCACGACATGCCATCCCATACGCACAATCCCGTACACTTGTCCCTTTCAACATTTCTACACGTGTGTCTTATTTTACTATAAAACGAAGACGGTTCCTCTGCTTCACTAAATTGTATAGTCTGCGACATCCACTGACGCAGGGGTTCCCTTAATTCTTCTATGCTCGGGTGCACCTGCGATAAAATACCCTTCAGTGTAGGAAAATCGTCTCCAATTAAATCGTTCGAAAGTTGATATAACAAAAATTCAAATATTTCTGCCTCGTATGTTATTGAATTTGCCAACTTTTTCGTCTCTTGGTCTGGTTTTCCAAATGTTAATTTTTGTTCCGAAACTTCATTCGTCGTTTCTGTAATTTCTTCAAAGTCCGCACTAGTATCTGCCGTCTGTACAGGAATACGAAATCCACAACGCGTAATTATTTCCACAACGGCATTCTTTATATTTCCAGCATCGTGAGCATATTCGTAACCAGCATGAACTTTTTTTGCTTCGTTTAGATATCCAATCATTTTCGTCTTTAACGGATACTCTGTTTGTGGTATGTCTGAATAGTATATATTTCCATTCAAAATGGTTGGTATCTGAGATGTCGGGTAGATTGGTAATATAATTTCATTTGGAAGAAACAGTGCCTGTGCTCTTCTGTAGGGATCAATAATAACCTTCATTTCGGGGATCCTTGTCTTTAAAAATTCATTGCGCGTTATAAAAATCAATGCCTTTTCTATTGTAGGAACGTCTCGTACACAACTCTTTGATCGTAAACTTTCAACATTTTTCAATAATTCTGGAGGAAACAGTGTATTGTATAAATTGCCACGTATTGTCGGTGTTGAAGACGTTTTTGAAACGTGAACAAAATAATCTGGACTTCCAGTTGAATCTATTAAAATCAAAACTGCTCGTTTAACATTTCTAACGGCAGAAAATGTCATGAAACAACCCGATTGAATACTGTCTGGGTTCACATATACAATATATGTCATGCAATTCAATGCCATGCAAGCATATTCAAGTTCTTCCAATGGAGCAAGTTGTCCTTCTCGGTATGCCTTATCAATGGAAGCAATGCGTCTGGATAATGCGGGTTCGTATCCTGGAATGTCATAATCTACATCTGAACCCTTCCACGTTCTAAAGAATGAACACTTTACCGTTATGTCTGGATTTTCAATTGGAGGTTTAATGACAACATTCATTTCCAAAATTTTAGGAAGCGTCGTTCCAGCATGACCCACGCCTACACGGAAATAACTACCCCTACCCGTCTGCAGTCTATTCGATGCCTCCATGAATTCATTGTAATTTATAGGAAGTCTGAATGCCTTGATAACAATAGAAGGCAGGTACGCAAGGCGCAATTCTTCAAGACCCGTCTTGGATTCTCCCAATATGTAAAACAATTCAACCTGTGGAGTCTGTATTTCAAGTGCCTTCATTGTGATTTTGGTCTTTTGTGACGTTGTGAAGCAGCAGGGGATGGGTCTATCATTCTTCTTTGACTTGTATTTTACATAACCCGGGTATACTATTGAAGGATCGCGCACTAGAACGGGATATTCAACTACCGACTGCGTCTTTTCAACTGCCCTTTCTGTAGAACGAATCTTTCCTCCACACACGGGACACTTTCCTTCATTCAACTGATCCTTGCGAAGAGGTATTCTATCAATTGTGCACCAAAATTCAGGGCATATAACGATTCCGTTAGGATCCTTGACTTCTAGTGTATCCTGTGGCGCGTATTCTGCCAAATCATCCTTGAATTTCTCAAGTTCTGATTCCTTCATGACAATGGGTTGTCTTGGGCGGTCGCACTTTCGCAGAATCTGAGTGTCATCCGGGTCAAACGTCATTGGATCAAACTCGTGCAATTGATCCAAAAAGTACGTTGCTAAAGTAGTGACTCCCTTTGCCTTGACTTTACGAGACTTCTTCTCCTCTCCAATTTTTGGTTCTTCTACTACAGGTGCCTTTTCAATAGATACTTCAGACACTTCTGCTAACAAATCATCAAGATAGTCATTTTCTTCTTCTACTGCTTCTTGTGCTGCCACAGACACTGGAACAACTGCCGTCTCTGCAGGTATAACTTCTACTCGCTTAGGACATACTGAATCCAAACTTGGATTGTCAGGATTGATTAAAATATCACGTAAAATGCTAATGTATTTCGTGATTCTTTTAATATCTGTAACATGCGTCACGGCAACTTGTTTTGACGTCATGCGAAACGTTGGAACATTTAAGAATAGACGATCAATCAATTCCGAATTATCATCTATTTTTTGACGTATACCTTCTAATAAAATGACACACTCTGCAGTCGACTTGTACGACAATTGTTCGTGAATATCTTCAGGGGTTGTATATTCATTTTCTTTCAAGAGTTGAATGACTCGTATTTCTTCGTCCGTCAATCCCGTATCTGATTGGTCAGATCTTAAAAATTTAAAAGACAACTTTTCTGGGTTTGTAAGATCATAGATATTTCGTAGACAATCAAAACGTCGAAAATCTGCTTCTTTGAGTTCCTTGGAATAATGTAAAACTGCTGAAATATCCTGCAGGTCCCAACGATCATCTTCATAATCTGCTGGACTCAAATACGAAGAAATACCATCAATTGAAAGCAAAAACTCCTTTAGATTGTTTTTAATATCATCAACGTTTTCTGTGCTCTCTGGTCCGCGAGAAGATGACAGGGTTATCTCTATAGGGTTTATTGTAATTCTATCAAATGAAGTTCTCGTTGTTCCACGATACAATAAAAGAGATGGGCGATTCTTGCTTGGTCGCGTAATTGTCCACCAATGATTCCAGTTTTTCAAGTCTACGAAGGGTGTCTTTTCAACCGTCTCTGTATGAAACTTGTGTCTTGATTGTTCTTGACGACCACCAAAGAAACTTATAGATGGAAGATTTCTTGAAAGAGTCGTGCCATAAAAAATTTGTTCAAATCTATTACGTACGGCACTTCCAAAATCGCTATCTACCAATTGAAGTTTCCAACGTGCTTGAACAATGGAAATCTTATCGGGATTTGGTACAGAAATATCAAAAAGACCACGAAGTAGTTCCGTATGACGATTAATGTTTCGAATTACATCTGGTTGAGGCATGGCAGGTGTACCCATGCGAAGACGAGGAAAATAAACGAGTTCTACTTGCGGAGACAAACCTTCTGAGTGTGGAATTACTTCAAATCCCCGAATTTTCTGGGGATGCAACGTCTTTAACAGCGCCTTGACTTCGATAGTTGTCATTGTCGATGGTGGAAGAAACTCGGGTGCTTCGTTTTTTAGAGGAAAGACCCAAGAACGTTCTTCGGGTACACCAAAAATACGAAGTTCTGTAAAGGAAGTCTCGGCATCCGGAGACAGTGCCATCCACGAAGACTTGTCAAATTCTGCTACTGTAAATTCATATGCCGGATCTCGAGCAGAATTGTAGGCAGATAAGGATTTGTTTGTAATAATTTTACCTTCGGGAGACATGCGAAGAAACAGATTCTCCCATTTCCGTGAATCCTTTGCGTAATAATCCCTGTCCAATTCAATCTTGACATAGATGCGCAATCTATCAGGATGAATATTCACGGCATCTCCGATACGAAACCCAATCGTTTCTATCGTATCGTCGAGAAAACATTGTATATTTATAGTCGTTCCCGTCAAACGATTAACTACCGGGAATGTTTCTTCCATTATTTTACTTGACTATAATTAATATGAGTTCATTTGGCGTAGGACTTGGTTCGTGGAAACCCGGACGTGTTGCTGATTCTTCTGCTCTAACACGCATGATAAAACTTAATTCTCAGGGTCAATCAGATGCAACATATGCAGATACCCAAAAGAAAAACCCATTCAGACTATCAAGTGCTATATTGAATACATATTCTTATAATTCAGGAGCACTTGGAATGTCTAGAATAAATAATACAGTATCCTCTGAATCCGGTCCTATACCTGCTCCTATA
>Ga0214923_10002996_pt1 | contig 21643 bp, 18 predicted proteins | sample LL1510_MetaG_FD_177993 | JGI IMG/M metagenome (GOLD analysis project Ga0214923, IMG submission 177993) | Freshwater microbial communities from Lake Lanier, Atlanta, Georgia, United States - LL-1510 | ecosystem: Environmental > Aquatic > Freshwater > Lake | place: USA: Georgia | collected...
AATACCAGCATTACAAGCATTTTTAAAGCCTAAAGCCATAATTTTATCACAGAAAATAACTGTATCTTTCTGACCGCAATAACGATACACAACATCAATAAGATTAGTTACTGCTTTTTTGGTCATGGTTTTATTCACGATGCTAAATTGATTTTTCATCATATTTGGCAAGCAGTTATATAAATAAACTCTGCCTGGAGTCGTTTCTATTTTTACCAACTCTCTTTCTCCGTTTTCATTATAAAAAGAATAACGATATAAAATTTTAGTATGTAAAGAAATTATCTGATTAACCAAAGCATGCATCAATTCACCTTCTTCAGCTATTGGATAAGGCTTCGCAGTTTCAAAATCTTTGCCTTGCATAGTAATGTAATATAAACCCAAAATAATATCTTGCGAAGGAACAATAATTGGCTTACCATTAGCTGGGCTTAAAATGTTATTTGTAGACATCATTAAAGCTCTTGCCTCAACCTGAGCCTCTATAGAAAGAGGCACATGAACCGCCATTTGATCACCGTCAAAGTCAGCATTGAAAGCCGAACAAACAAGAGGGTGGAGCTGAATCGCTTTACCTTCAGTAAGAACTGGCTCAAAAGCCTGAATACCAAGCCTATGTAGAGTTGGAGCTCTATTTAATAAAACAGGGTGCTCTTTAATCACTTCATCTAAAACATCCCAAACTTCAGGTCTTTCTGATTCAACCATTTTTTTAGAAATTTTAATGGAAGAAGATTTTCCGTAGAGCTCTAGTTTAGAATAAATAAAAGGCTTGAATAGTTCGAGAGCCATTTTTTTTGGCAAACCACATTGATGTAATTTTAATTCTGGACCAACAACAATAACACTTCTACCAGAATAATCAACCCTTTTACCTAAGAGGTTCTGTCTAAATCTACCTTGCTTACCTTTTAGCATATCGCTTAATGATTTAAAAGGCTTTTTATTAGCATTTCGAACTACCGCACCCGATCTGCCGTTGTCTAATAAGGCATCAACAGATTCTTGTAACATTCTTTTTTCATTTTTGATGATAATATCTGGGGCAGATAATTCGATGAGTCTTTTTAAACGATTATTACGATTAATAACTCTACGATATAATTCGTTTAGGTCAGAAGCTGCAAATCTACCTCCATCAAGCATAACCAAAGGACGAATATCAGGTGGTATAACTGGTAACACAGACATAATCATATGTTCTGGCTTATTGCTAGATTCTAAAAACTGCTCAATTAATTTTAATCTTTTTATCGCTTTTTCTTTTTTAATCTCAGAAGTTATAGTAGAAAGTTCTTCACGAAGCTCTTGCTGTATTTTAGATAAATCAAGATTTTGCAAAACTTTTTGCACAGCTTCAGCACCCATTTCAGCTAAAAAACTGCCGTAACCATGAGCTTGTTGCAAATTATCGTATTCTTCTTCGGTTATTATTTCGCCCTCTTTTAAAGGAGACATCAAAGAATCGGTAACTATATAAGCTTCAAAATAAATCACTTTTTCTATTGATTTAAGAGGAACACCTAACATGGTGCTAATTCTAGAAGGTAAAGATTTTAAAAACCAAATATGAGCTATTGGGGAAGCTAATTCAATATGACCCATTCTCTCTCTTCGAACTTTTGAAGATGTAACTTCAACACCGCATTTCTCACAAACTATACCTTTATATTTCATTCTTTTATATTTTCCGCACAAACACTCATAATCTTTAATCGGACCAAATATTCTTGAGCAAAATAAACCATCTCTTTCTGGCTTAAAAGTGCGATAATTAATAGTTTCTGGCTTAGTTACTTCACCATAAGACCAAGATCTTATTTTATCGGGGTCGGCAATAGAAATTTTAATAGCATTAAAATCGAGCAAATCAACAGATGAATTACTTGTTGTGCTTAAAAGACCGTGAGATGATGTTCCAGCAAGTGTCATGATAAAATAATTTATTAATTTTTACTATTAAAGTTTCGATTTAAAAAATTAAAACGAAAAATTTTGATTAGATTTTTTTGATAAAAATACCATATTTATAGCATTTTTATATTTGGGAAACAATCCCATTAAGTTATTGTTGCATTCTAAATTTATCTTAATTTTTTATACAACAACTTTAACTTATAAAGATATTTTTATATTGATTCCGCTTCATTATACAATATTTTTAATAGTATTTAATGAAGCAGAATTTTTATTATTCTTCTATTAACTCAATATTTAAACCTAAAGAACGAACCTCTTTAATCATTACATTAAAAGATTCTGGTATACCACAGTTAAAGTTCTGATTACCTTGAATGATAGATTCATAAATCTTAATTCTACCAACAACATCATCAGATTTTACAGTAAGCATTTCTTGTAGAGTATAAGCTGCACCATATGCTTGCAATGCCCAACATTCCATTTCACCAAATCTCTGACCACCAAAATGCGATTTACCACCTAAAGGCTGCTGAGTAATTAAGCTATAAGGACCAATTGAACGGGCATGTATCTTATCATCAACCAAATGATGTAGCTTAAGCATATAGATATAGCCAACAGTTACTTTTCTTTCGAATCTATCGCCAGTTTTACCGTCGTATAAGTAAATCTGACCAGAAGTATCTGCACCTGCCATTTCTAGCAATTTAGCAATATATTCTTCTTTTGCTTTTTCAAAAATACCAGTTGCAAAAGGGACTCCATTTTTTAACTGGGAAGCAAAATCTATTATTTCTGAATCAGACATTTTGTTAATTTTAACTTGTTCTTGCTTAGAATTATAAATGCTTAACAAAGTGTTTTTCAGTTTATCAATATATTCTAATTTATTTTTAGATAAATCTTGCAATAAACTCGCTATTTTTTTACCAAGCTCTTTAGAAGCAAAACCAAGGTGGGTTTCCAAGATTTGCCCAACATTCATTCTCGAAGGAACACCAAGTGGATTTAAAACAATATCAACTGACTGACCATCTTGTGAATAAGGCATATCTTCAACAGGAGCTATTTTTGATACAACACCTTTATTACCATGTCTACCAGCCATTTTATCGCCTGGTTGCAAACGGTATTTAGAAGCAATATAAACCTTAACAATTTTTAATACACCCTGACCCAATTCGTCGCCAGCCTTTATTTTAGCTACTTTTTCTTGATATTGTTTTTCAGATTTTGCTGAAATTTCTTCATAGTTTTTAATTAAAGCCTCAATATCAAGCATTGCTGAAGAATCAGAAACTATTATTTTAACTAGTTGATGTCTAGATAAATTTTCAAGATCAGAAACAGAAAGAATATAACCAGCTTTTAATTTATCAAAAGCGACAGATAATTTTTTACCATCTAGTATTTTTATTATAGAATCCTTGATTGCCTTATCTAAAAATTTGAGGTGTAAATCTTTTTTACTAGCCAATTCTTCAATTTTTTGCATTTCAATATAGATAGATCTTTCATCTTTTTCTATACCTTTTCTTAAAAAAGTTTTAACATCAACTACAGTGCCACTAACACCAGTTGGCACATATAAAGAAGAATCTTTTACATCTAGAGATTTTTCACCAAAAATTACCTTTAATAATTTTTCTTCTGGAGTTGTTGGAGACTCACTTTTTGGAGTAGTTTTACCTACCAAAATATCACCAGGATTAACCTCGGCACCAATATGAATAATACCCTCTTCATCGAGCTTAGTTAATACATCTTCACTTACATTGGGAATATCTCTAGTAATCTCTTCGGGCCCTAAGCGAGTATCTCTAGCTACGATCTCGAGCTCTTCAATGTGAATAGAGGTAAAAGTATCTTCTGCCAAAAGTTTTTCAGAAATAATTATTGAGTCTTCAAAGTTATAACCATTCCAAGGCATAAAAGCTACTCTAACATTTTTACCTAAAGCAATTTCGCCATTAGCAATACTGTGACCACTAGAAATAACTTGACCACATCTAATTTTATCGCCAACATTAACAACAGGTCTTTGATTAATGCAGGTATCTTGGTTAGTTCGAACAAATTTTTTAAGATTATATAAATCTATTTTTGGATTACCTTTTTCATCGGTAGATTCTATCAATATTTTTGAAGAATCAACAAATTTAACCACACCATCATGACTTGCAGAAATTGTTGCACCAGAATCAGAAGCAACCACAGCTTCCATACCAGTACCAACTAAAGGAGCATCTGGAATCAGTAAAGGAACAGCCTGTCTTTGCATGTTTGCACCCATCAAAGCACGGTTTGCATCATCATTTTCTAAAAAAGGAATTAAAGTAGTTGCAACGGAAACAATTTGTTTAGTTGAAACATCAATATAATCTATTTTTTCTGGTGGGAGCATAATAAATTCGCCATTCTTACGACAATTCACCAAATCATCGATTATTTTTCCATCTTTATCTGTTTCAATGTTAGATGGAGCAATGGCAAAATCAACTTCCGACATTGCCGATAAATACAACACTTGATCTGTTAGTTTTCCATTAACAACTTTACGGTATGGAGTTTCAATAAAACCATATTCGTTCACTTTAGCATAAGTTGCTAAGCTGTTAATCAAACCAATGTTTTGACCTTCTGGAGTTTCAATTGGGCAAATTCTGCCATAATGGGTAGGATGAACATCTCGAACTTCAAAGCCAGCTCGCTCTCTAGTTAAGCCACCAGGACCCAAAGCAGATAATCTTCTCTTATGAGTAATATCTGATAAAGGATTTGTTTGATCCATGAATTGCGACAACTGAGAAGTTGAAAAGAAATCTTTAATAGCAGTAATGAGAGGCTTAGAATTTATTATAGCCTGTGGCATTAAAGTTTCTACATCGATAGAATTGATTTTTTCTATAATAGATTTCTCCACTCTAGACATACCAATTCTCATTTGATTTTCTATTAACTCACCAACAGCTCTTACTCGACGATTTGCTAAGTTATCAATATCGTCGGTTTTTAAATCGTTATGCTTAATATCGCTAAGTATTTTTATAGTAGTTACAACATCTTCTTTGGTTAAATGTAAAATTTCGTTAGAAACTTTTAATTCAAGTCGATGATTCATTTTTAATCTACCTACATCAGAAAGATTGTAACGAGCATATGAAAATAAAAGATTATTAAAATAATTTTGAGCAACTTCGTGAGAAGATGGATTTTCACCTGCTCTTACTGCTTTATAAATATCAACCAAAGCATCTTTGGTTGTCATGTTTTTATCAACTAAAATAGTGTTATATAAGTAAGGACCAATATTTGATTTACTAGGATTAACAATCAAAACCTTATTTACATTTAATTTTTGTAAAATTTCTAGACTTTCAGTGGTAACAATAGAGCCAGACTCAAGCAGTATTTCTCCAGTTTCTGGCTCAATAACATCTTGAGTATATACAAAACCCAATAAAGCATCATCGGTAAGCAAAAATCTTTCAAGTTTTTCTGATTTTAATTTTTCAATAGTTTTTCTAGTTACTTTTAAACCTTCTTTAACTAAAAGCTCACCAGAGTTAGCGCAAATTATATCGTGTAAAGTTTTTTTACCTAAAAAGTTTTTTGGATCGAATTTTAAAGACCAACCCTTTTCAGCGATCTCGGCTTCTTGATAACCATAAAATTCTTGGATAATATTTTGAGAGGTATAACCAAGAGCTCTTAATAAAGTTGTGGCAGGTATTTTTCTTTTTTTATCTATGCGAAAATGTAAAATATCTTTGGTATCAAATTCAAAATCAATCCACGAGCCAATATGAGGTATAATTTTTGCTACATAAGATTTTAAAGAAGAACCTTTTATACTTTCGCTATCAAAAAAAACACCTGGGGCTCTTCTCATTTGAGAAACAATGACTCTTTCTGCCCCATTGAAAATAAAGCTACCATTTTCTGTCATGAGAGGTATTTCGCAAAAATATACTTCTTGTTCTTTTATAGAACGAATTTCTTTAACATCAGAACCTTCTTCTTTATTCCAGATAATTATTCTTAGATTAGCAACTAAAGATGAGGCAAAAGTTTTTCCTGCAAATAAACACTCTGAAGCCTCGTATTTTGGTTGTTTTAGATGATAATCAATAAACTCAACAGTGAATTTTTCAGCAGAATCAAATATTGGAAAAAAAGAGTTGAAAACAGATTGTATACCGATATTTTTTCTTTTTGCAGGATCAACATTGATTTGCAAAAATTTTTGATAAGAATCTTTCTGCAAAGACATTAAGTGTGGTACAGCATCAATATCTGGATTATTGCTAAAGTTTTTTCTTAGAATTGACTGAGTAAAATTGCGATGTTGAGCCATAAATACTTAATATGTAAATTTGGAAATTATTGTTAGTGTTTAACCTGTTATTTTAAAAAACTTTAAAAAGGGTTAAACATTATGAAAAAAGAAAGTTAAAAGTTTAAAAAATAAACTAAATTATGTGATGCAATAAGTAAAAATTTTTGATTACATAATTTTAATATAAAAAATAAAACAGGTTATTTTTAAGGTTAGCTTTATTTTATACTTCAAAAAGTTAAAAAATCATTGAAAATTATTAATTTAAAACTATAAAATTATGTTTTTGATTGATAAAAAGTAAAATCTATGTAAAAAAGAGTTTTATAATAACCAAATAAAATTTGTATTTATTTAGCATTGGAAGTCAAAATTAACCTAGTTAATAAAAAAAATTGCAAAAATTATTTTAGTACTTAATTTTATCACTAATTAATAGAGATAAAAATATTCTGAATATAACTTGGGACTTTTTCATCTCAAATTATATAAGACTTTATTTGCCATTTTTTTGTATAAATTATACTTAAAATTTATTTTTTGACTTAAAATTTAAATAAATAACTTTTATATTGTTGTAAAAAGTTATTTATTTAAATTTTTTGCAATTTTGCTTTTATAAACACAAATAAAAAATAATACTATTTTGATAAAACTAAAAATAAATAATTTGGTTATTGAGATATACTAATGTTGTGTGATTAGTCATTCTCTAGTGATTATAAACACAGTTTACTAAAATAGAAAATTATAAAGAAAATTACCTGACTAATTTTATCTTATAATTCTATAAGTTATGTTTTTTACTTTAATAATCCGATCTATTTAGATAGATCGGATTATTAAATATTAAAAGTTATTATTTATAACTTAATAAAAATAATTTTTTAATACTCAAAAGTAAAGGTAATTATTTTAATTCTACTTTTGCTCCAGCAGCTTCAAGTTTTTTCTTGAGATCTTCTGCTTCTGTTTTAGAAACTTCTGCTTTAACTAATTTAGGAGCTGCTTCAACTAGATCTTTTGCTTCTTTTAAGCCTAAGCCAGTAATAGCTCTAACTTCTTTAATAACATTGATTTTATTATCGCCAGCAGCAGTTAAGTGAATATCGAATTTATCTTTAACTTCAGCTACAGGAGCGGCGGCAGCAGGAGCGGCTGATGCAAAAGCCATAGCAGAAACACCCCATTTTTCTTCTAATTTTTTGCTTAATTCAGCAAGTTCAAGAATTGTTAAAGTAGATAAGGTTTCGGTTAATTGATTAAGATCGGTTGACATATTTATGTTGTTTTTAGTTGTTAATATAAAAATTATTGATTTTTTAAAGTTGCTAATCCTTGCTCTGGAGCACCAAGAATACGCAAGAATTGTGATTGTTGACTTTTTAATAAGCCAATAAATGAAGCTCGAACTTCATCCATCGATCCTAATTTAGCGAGATCTTTGATAGTAGATTCGGGCATTAAATTATTATTAAAAAATCCAGTAACTATTTTTAATGACTCTACTTGCTTTGAAGTATCAACAATAACTTTTGAAAGAGCGACTGGATCTTGAGCATAAACAATTGCTGTAGGACCATTTAGATGATTGTTAAGTTTTTCAAGATCTGTTCCTTTAAATGCAACTTTTACTAAAGTATTTTTAGCAATTTTAATATTGCAGTTTTTAGATTTTAAAGCAATCCTTAAATCGAATAATTGCTTATCAGACATTCCTCGATATTGAACTATCGCAATAAACTGACTACCACTTATATTGCTTTGTATATAAGATACAAGATCGGATTTTTGATTTCTGTTCATGGCAAAATAAATTAAATTGATTCGGCAATAACTTCAACCGAAGGACCCATGGTTGAATTTATGTAGAAAGATCTAATAAATTTACCCTTTGAAGATTCTGGTTTAGATTCTTTAATAACCTTTACCACAGCAGTAATATTTTCGAGCAACTGATTGGTTTCGAAATTGATTTTACCAACTAAACAATGAACTGTGCCACCTTTATCGTTTTTAAAATCAACCCTACCTTTTACAGCTTCTGATACCGCTTTTTTAACATCGTTAGTAACAGTGCCGTTTCTTGGGCTAGGCATCAAACCTCTGGGACCAAGTTTTCTAGCTATTTTTGCTAATTTTGGCATAACTTCTGGAGTTGCTATACAGCAATCAAAATCTAGAAAACCGCCATCTATTTTAGCAATGACATCTTCTAGGCCAGTCATGAAGGCACCGGCCTGTAGAGCTGTTTTTTGCAAATCTTCGTTACCAGTTAGAACAATAATTTTTACCTGCTTACCAGAGCCATTTGGCAACAAAACAGAGCCTTTAACAGCCTGATCAGACTGTTTTGGATCTATTCCTAAATTAATAGCAATATCAACAGACTCAATAAATTTTCGTTTTTTTTCAGCAGAAATATTTTTGATATTTTCAATTGCTTCTTCGATAGTTTTCGCAACTATTTTTTGCTGAATTTGTTTTTTAGTTTTTTTCATAATAATTATCTAAAATATTTATTCAACAACCTCTAAGCCCATAGACACAGCAGTGCCAGCTATCATTGAGATACAAGATTCAATACTAGTAGCATTCATATCGACCATTTTTTTCTTGGCAATTTCTGTGATTTGCTGTTTAGTAATTTTACCAACCATATCTTTTCCTGGATTTGAAGAACCTTTCGCTAAAGAAATAGATTTTTTAATAAGGTAAGAAACAGGAGGGTTTTTTGTTATAAAAGTAAAACTTTTATCTTTATAAGCAGTGATAATTACCGGAATTGGTGTGCCTTGATCATATTCGAGTTTTAAAGCATTAAATTGCTTACAAAACTCCATAATATTTAAACCTTTTTGACCAAGTGCCGGACCTATTGGGGGGGCAGGATTAGCTTTACCAAGAGGAACTTCTAACTTGATAATGCCTAAAATTTCTTTTTTTTGTTTTGACATAAAATAAAGTAATTGAGTGGTTTAAACAAATTTTGTTTACAAAGCCAATACAACATAGTTGTTACGCTTTTACCACATGTATTTTTAGCCTTATTAAAAAAACTAAAAAATTATTTAAAATAATATATAAATAAAAATATTACACACAACAGCTTAAAAACTGCTTGCATATACATTAAAACTTAATTATAAATTAATTTAACCACAAAATTTTAAAGATATTTTTTTTTATTGCAACAATTATTTTTAAAAATTTACTACTTTTTTAGAAAAAAACCAAAAAATGTTTCACTGTAATTTCGAATATCAAGAATTTCTAAAAAAGTAAATTGTCGAAAATAATCGTTATCAATATTACTTTTTTTACCCCACTCTACAACTAACAAAGAACTCTTTGTTAACCAATTTTTATGCTCTAATTCGGTAATAATTTTAGCATAATTTAAATTATAAGGCGGATCTATAAATAAAAAATCAATTTTTTGCTGATTTATAGGTAAATTATAAACATTTGCAAAAATTGTTGTTGCCGAATTTTGCACTTGCAATATTGCTATATTTTTTTGAACTATTTTTAAATGAACTGGATTATTATCAAGAAAAATAACTTGCTCAACCCCACAAGACAAAGCCTCAAAACCAATCAAACCACTGCCACAACAAATATCTGCCATAACCGAATTTTGCAACGAAAAACCAAACTTATTGTGCTTTAAAATATTAAATAAAGCTTGCCGATTTTTGTTGGTAGTGGGGCGAAAATTTAGGTTATCGGTGTTGGCAAGCTGTTTTCTTGCATAAATTCCGGAGATAATTTTCATAGAATCTGTTTTGTTTAAAAAATATCAAAAAAAACACTTTTAATTTTCAAATAATTATTTTATAATAAAAAAGACTATTTAACAACATCTTTTTTAAATTTATGAGCCTTAAAGATCACACCGTTAAATCTTATGATAACGAACTGCAATCAATAGCTGGAACTCTCGATTTAACAGTTTCACTGATTTTTCAATCGCTCGATATGATTTCTTCTGCTATTAACAACAATAACCAACAACTAGTGCAAAATATCAATGATCACGATTACAAAATAAACACTCTTGATCATTTAATTGAAAAAAAGGTAACTACTATTTTAGCCCTTCGTCAACCTATGGCCGTTGATTTGCGATATATTATTTCTTCTCTCAAAGTTTCTTCCAATCTCGAAAGAATTGGCGATCAAGCTAAAAATATTATCAAAAAAATTTCTTTACTTGAAGGCTATAATTTTGATACAAAAGTAAAAGAATGGCTCACTCAAATGATTAACATTTCAAAAAATATGGTTCAAAATGCTGTTTTAGCTTTTAATTCTCACAATCTTGATTTGGCTCAGCAGGTTCTTACACAAGATGATATCATTGATCAAACTTACAGTAATTTTTTTAGTCTTATTAATAAAGAAAACTTTAATAAAACAGAGGTTAATCAAATTATTCACACTCTATTTATTGCCAAAAGCTTTGAAAGATTAGCAGATCACTCTACAAATATTGCCGAAATTACTGGTTTTGTTATTACAGGAGAAATAAAATGAACGAAAATATCAATTTAAACGGTCAAGTTGCCAAAAAAGATAACAAAGATAATTTAGGTTTTGCCACTAATTTTCCAAAAGAAACGGTACTAAGAAAACCCGATTGGATTCGAGTTAAAGCCCCAATGTCGAAGGGCTACCACGAAACCAAAAATATGTTGCAATCTAAAAAACTCCATACCGTTTGCGAAGAGGCGGCCTGCCCTAATATTGGCGAATGCTGGGAGCAAAAACATGCTACTGTCATGATTTTAGGCTCTATCTGCACTAGGGCTTGCTCTTTTTGCAACATCGAAACTGGCAAGCCACAAGCAGTCAACCCTCACGAGCCCGAAAATGTTGGTGATGTTGCAAAGTTTTCTGGCTTAAAGCATATTGTTATTACCTCGGTTGATCGCGATGATTTACCCGATGGCGGGGCTAATCAATTTGTAGAATGCATCAAAAATGTTCGAAAAAAAGCCCCCCAAACCACAATTGAAATTCTTACTCCCGATTTTTTAAGAAAAGATGGGGCCTTAGAGCTTGTGGTACAAGCCAAACCCGATGTGTTTAACCACAATATCGAAACCGTGCCTGCTCTTTATCAAACCATCAGGCCCGGAGCTAGATATTTTCATTCGCTAAGGCTATTACAAAAAGTAAAAGAGCTTGACCCAACAATTTTTACCAAATCTGGCCTAATGGTTGGGCTTGGCGAAACCAAAGAGCAAGTTTTACAAGTAATGGACGATATGCGATCGGCCAACATAGATTTTATCACTATCGGGCAGTATTTAAGGCCAACTCTAAGGCATGCCCCTGTTGATAGATATGTTGCACCAGAAGAATTTGATTTTTATAAAAAAATGGCTTACAGCAAAGGCTTTTTGCTAGCTGCTGCAAGCCCCCTCACCCGCTCATCTTACCATGCAGGCGAAGATTTTGCTAAAATGCAAAAAGCAAGAATACTTGAAAATCAAAATATATAATACTATTTTAATATCATTTTGATTTGAAAAATTGATGTTAGTTATTATTACGAGGACTACAGCGAATTTAAAACTACCAAACTTTAATAGAGTACCCGTGTTTTCACTCCATAATGCATTATAGAGTGAAAATAGCATAATTTGGGACTGTTGCATCCTAATTTATATTACAAATTTTTAAAAGTAATATTAAGATTGAAAGTTTGTTGTGGTTTTATTAAATTACTCTGATTATTTTCAGCAACAGAAAAACCAAAATCAACACAGCAACCGTTATTAATAATACTAAATCCTCTTTGTATAACTCTTTTTTGAGTAAGATCTTGAATAAAATTAACTTGATATCGCCATTTTTTTTGCGAAAAACCTAAATTGGTGGTAAATTGCGAGATTTTATTTTGATTACTGGTATTTTTACGAATTAACAAAAACTCATTATTTAAGAAAAATTTTTGGTAATTAAGGTAGGTGTTGAGCTGATTAACATCGTTTCTTAGGTTAGATTCTTGCAACTGAAAATTATAGGTAAAGTTAAAATACTTATTTTTTGCCATACCAATTTGTCCAACAATATTAGATTTATTGCTATTGTTAAAGCCTCTAATTTTTATATCTTGCTCTTTGTTGCTTAATAAAAAAGATTGTCCCAAAATGAGATCGAGTTCTCTTTGCCCAAAAGAAGATGCCTTGATGCCGTAACTGATTCTTTTACCAGCTTCATTTCTATCAAAACCTGCAATTCGATTATTAGAAAATAAATTACCAATTGTGATTTCTGAATTATTGCTATCTTGATTGACAATTTTTTGATTACTGGTTTTAAAAGAGCTAGAGATAATTTTTATTATCGGCTCTAAAGTGATGGTATTTTTTTGCAATTCTTTTCGCAAAGGTAAAATCCAAGTAAAAGAATGTTCGGTTTTAAAATTATTTTGATTGTTGCTGATGTTTTGATTTTGAGTATTACTTAACCAATAAAAATCGTTAGTCACTTTAGTGCTAAATTCAAATAAATTTCCAGCTATATTAAAAGGTAACTTTACTTGCGGAGAAGTGCTTAATCTACTGTATTGTAAACCTTGGTTTCTATTAATAGAGGTTGCATCGATACTAAGAGCGATTTGCTCTTTAGCAAAAAATGGCTTACTTTTAGTAAAAAACTCAATTTTTGGCAACACAAAAGGAGCTGATTTTTCAAGATTAATATTTTCTAGCTCTTGAAATTTAATAGTTTTTATACCAAAATAAGTATCTTTAGTTATATAGTTGGCAGTAAGGCTTGAACTAGTATAAGGCAAATAATTAAAATGGTAATCTCTTAAAAAGTTTCTATCAGAAATATAATTGCCATCAAAAACAAGACCAGTGTTGTGAGTAAAATCAAAATCGCCTTTGCCAGAAATATTCCATCTTATTTTTTGGTTAGTTCTATTAATAACTACTCTATCATTAAAAGATCCCCCATTGTTATTAGCAATTTCTAAATTTGCCTGATATTTACCATAAGAAGTAATTTGACGAAATTGCTGATCGAGCAAAATTTGCTGTGAATCAAAATAATAAGTAGGCAAAATGGTTAGATCGGCACTAGGAGAAATATCTAGATAATAAGGCAATTTTAAACCAAAACCAAAATTAGAATTACGACTATAACTTGGGGGTAAAAAACCGCTTTGTCTTTTTTGTGGAGGGAGAGGAGCCTTTAAATAAGGCATATGCAAAAATGGGATTTTATAAAAATAAAAATTCGCTTGTTCGGCGGTAAAAGAATTTTTTAACCGATCTATACTGGCAGAATTGCTTTTTATCGTAATTAAATCAGCTAATTTACCAGCTAATTGATTGTTTGTGGCAATATCGGGGTTTGGGCAAATAGAAAAAGTCGGGTTTTTTAAATTTGTGATATCATTTGCTTGCCTATTGATTTCGGAAGAAAAAATATAGGATCCGTCATTAAATAAAATATTCGCCGAACTAAAAATACCAGTTTTAAAATTATCAGCCACCTCTGCCTGTTTGGCCAAAATTTTACCAACTTCTAGATTATTAATCATAACTTCGCCAAAAGCTGAGATAGTTTTATTTTCGTAAATAGCTTCTTTTGCTTTTAATGAATAAGGAGATCTAATGGCCTCAACATTGCCAGTGGCGATAATTTTTTTATTAACTTGGTTTCCAGAAATATTGTCGGCCTTTAAAACTGTAATGCTTGGTATTGTTTTATTGGCAAAAGCAAAATTGCAAAGAATAAGATTAAAAATTAACCAATAAAAAATATTTTTAAACATTAATTAATGGCTAATTTATGGGGTTTGTATTTTCGAAGCCATAAAGCAATAAGCATTCTGGTAAATAAAACCGCGGTAAACATAGAAGACATAATACCAATAGAAAGGGTTATAGCAAAACCTTTAATTGAGCCATTACCAAAATTATACAAGAAAAAAGCGATAATTAAAGTAGTGATATTAGAATCAAGAATAGTGCGATATGCTTGGCTAAAGCCTTGCTCAACCGCAATAAAAACCGATTTTTTATGATTTAACTCTTCTTTTATTCTTTCAAAAATTAATACATTGGCATCAACCGACATACCGATGGTAAGAATAATACCAGCAATACCTGGTAAGGTTAATGTGCCATCAAGCATTGCCAAAACCGCAATAATCACTGCTAAATTAATGATAAGGGCAATATTAGCAAAAATACCAAAAACACCATAAAATAAAACCATAAAAATTGCTACTAAAATCACACCTGCTATTGCAGAAATTTTGCCACTTTTAATAGAATCAAGCCCTAAAGATGGCCCAATAACCCGCTCTTCAACAATATTAAGTGGAGTTGGTAATGCTCCAGCTCTAAGCAATAAGGCTACCTTGCTTGCTTCTTCGGTAGAAAAAGAGCCAGAAATAACCCCAGAGCCTTGAGTAATCGGAGTATTGATAACAGGAGCAGTAACAATTTTATTATCGAGAACAACTGCAAAAATTTTACCAAGATTTTTTTTAGTGACATCAGCAAATTTTTGAGTGCCGATTTTGTTAAAACTAAAAGCCACTGCTGGTTTACCTTCGTGATAAGTAGCGGTAGCATTTTCTAACATATCGCCAGTAACTATAGCGGTATTTTGCAAATTATAAATTCTGCCATCGGCATCTGAAACCTGAAAAGAATCGTAGTGATTGTTTTCGGCCAACAAATGAAAGGTAAGCTTAGCGGTTTTACCCAAAATTTGTTTTAATTGCTGATTATCTGCAACACCTGGAACTTGCAATAAAATACGATTATGCCCTTGCATAGCAATTACCGGCTCTTTTGTGCCATTTTCATCGATTCTTTTTCGAACTATTTCGATAGATTGTTCACCAAGCTTTTTTTTAATTTTGGCAATTTCATTGCTAGAAAAAAATATTTTAAAAGCATCATTTTCTTGTTTAAAATCTAGATTTGGAGCGATTTTTTTAATTATTTTTTTGATTTTCTTGTCGTTAGAATTATCAGAATTATAAAAAATAATTTCATTACTTGATAAAACTGGCAAAATAGCTATTTGCTCTTGATAAAATTCATTTTTAAGATCGACCAAAATATTTTCGAGTTGCTCTTGTAAATAATTAGAATCGTTTATTTCGAGTAAAATTTGAGCCCCGCCTTGTAAATCGAGGCCTAAATTTGCTTTTGGACCGCCAGCAAAAATTTGCCATATTTTTGTTGTATTACTTGATTTTTGCTGTAAAAAAGTTGGTAAAGCTAAATAAACAGCTAATAAAGCAAAAAAACAAATTGCGGTGATTTTTAGTTTAGAAAAAATTAGCATAAACTATTTTTTAGATTTTTTTGGTTTTTTATGTTCGGTTTTGGAATCTGGTTTAGTTGTAGAAACAAGATTTTTTGGCTGTAAAATATAATCTCTTAACACAACTATTTCGGTATTTTCAGATACCAATAAAGTAATTTCTGATTCGGAGATTTTAGTAATTTTACCAACAATACCTCCATTAGTAATTACTTTGTCACCAATTTTTAAAGCATCGAGCATTTGTTTATGTTCTTGCATTTTTTTACTTTGTGGCCTGATGATTAAAAAATAAAACACCACAAAAATTAAAGCAATTGGCACAAAATTAATCAAAGAAAAGGAATTTGAAGCATTGTTATTAACTTCTTGAGCCAAAGCAGGGGTTATAATATTTAACATAAATTTTTAAATTATTTTTCTGATGTTTCAGAGATTGGTAAATCAGAAAAGTTAGGAGGTAAAATTAACGGATCAATATTTTTTTTAGTACAGTTAACTAAAATAAAAAATATCATCACAGAAAATATTATGCCAACGATTTTCAAATAGCAAGTTTTTATCATAATCTATTTTTTTTACAAAAAATTTCGTGGTAAAGCAAAATAACCACCCCCAAAAAAATAGCACTATCTGCCAAATTAAAAGCTGGCCAATGATAACCAGCAATATGAAAATCAATAAAATCTGTCACTCCACCGTTTTGTAGGCGATCGATAACATTACCAAATGCCCCGCCAATAATTAAGGCAAAAGCAATAGTAAGATGAAAATATTTAGCAGTTATCATAAAAAATAGCAACACCAAAGCAATAGAGCCTTGTAAAGTGGCAAAAATCATTTTACCATTGCTAAAATTATCGAACAAACCAAAGCTAATGCCATTATTTGAAACATAAACAAGAGATAAATATTGATTAATATTGATTTGTGGATTTTCATTATTTTCAACCATTGCATAATAATGCAACAGTTCAAAAATATAGTTTTTACTGTATAAATCGAGATACACTACCAAAACAATAAAAAAAATACCAAAAAATGCAGATTTTAACACTTAGATAAAAGATAGATTAAAAACGAGAATAATTATGTTGCTGATTATTTTTTTTACTTTAAAATATTAATTAGCATAAATAGGGATTGTTGCATCCCAAATAAAATTTTAAGTGTTGCTTTATAAAATACAATCAATTTTCTTGCTTTATGAAAACTAAAAAAAAACTAGTAATTTTACATTTTGTGCTAATTACTTTATTTTCAATAAATAATGCATTAGCTAAACCTGTGTTTCATAAACCTTATTTCGATGCCACTAACATCAAACCAAATGTTATCGATTTACCAGTTTTAGCCGATAGCAAAGAAATACAAGAAGAAGTTAAACAAATTATTAAACTACAAGAAAATATTGAGCCAAAAGATATTGATTTTGCCCTCGACGAAAAAGAAATGAGAGCCGAAATTGTTACCGAATATGTTAATAGCAATTTATCAAGAAATAAACTACCAAAGCTTTATAATTTACTCGATAAAGTTGGTTCAACCTCTTATTTTGCTACCGATAAAATTAAAAATCATTATAAACTTACCCGTCCTTATCTGGCTAATAAATCGGTACAAGCAATTATCTCGCCAAGCAAAGGCTATAGCTACCCAAGTGGCCATACTACTGGCAGTTATTTATGGGCTTCAGTTTTATCTTTACTCATGCCAAAACAAGCTAACGATTTTAAAAATAGAGCCAACGAAATTGCTTGGCACCGAGTACAAGTTGGTATGCACTATCCACAAGATCTTAACGGCGGTAAGCAATTAGCTCTTGTTTTACTAGGTGGCCTAATACATAACCCAGATTTTTTAGAAGATTTTAACGATGCTTTAACAGAGTTAAAACAAAACAACTTAATTAAATAAACTATGTCAAACACTCATTGCAAGGTTGCCATTATTGGCTCTGGTCCTGCTGGTTATACCGCAGCAATTTATACTGCTAGAGCTAATTTATCACCAATTCTTTTTTCTGGTTATCAACCTGGTGGCCAACTTACCATTACTACTGATGTTGAAAATTTCCCAGGTTTTGCCGAAACAATTCAAGGTCCGTGGCTTATGGAGCAAATGCACAAGCAAGCCCTGCATGTTGGCACCAACATTATCGAAGAGCATGTTAATAATGTTGATTTTTCTGCTAAGCCTTTTAAACTTAGCACCGAAAGTGGCTCTTCTTATACTGCCGATTCAATAATTATCTGCACTGGAGCCCAGGCAAAATGGCTCGGCTTGCCTTCTGAAAAGCATTTTCAAGGCTTTGGTGTTTCTGGTTGCGCTACTTGTGATGGCTTTTTCTTTCGCAACAAAACAGTTATGGTGGTTGGCGGTGGCAATACTGCACTTGAAGAAGCTTTGTATCTTACCAATCATGCTAATAAAGTTTATTTAGTGCATCGCCGAGATGCTTTTCGTGGCGAAAAAATTTTACAAGAAAGAGTTTTTAAGCACAATAAAATAGAAGTAATTTTTAATCATACCTTACAAGAAATTCTTGGCACCGAAAACCCAAAATCTGTCACCTCAGCAGTTCTAATTAACACTCAAAACAACAGTACCAAACAAATTGCAACTGATGGTATTTTTATTGCAATTGGTCATAAGCCAAACTCCGATTTGTTTAAAACCACAGGCTTACTGCTTGATGAAGAAGGTTATATCATTACCAAACCTAACTCAACAGCCACTAATTTAGCAGGTATTTATGCAGCAGGAGATATTCAAGATAAAATCTATCGCCAAGCAGTAACTGCTGCTGGCACTGGTTGCATGGCCGCTCTTGAAGTAGAAAAATTTTTAGCTCATTAACCAAGTTATTATAAAATTTCGCATCAATCAAAATTTCAAAAAAAATTCTTTTGGTGCGAAATGCTAAATAATGAAACTTCAATAAAATCAAATCTTCTCGGCAAATTTACTAAATGCTGATTTTTAGCCACAAAATAATTAGCAGAAGCTTTAATACGATAAATTTGCTTGGCAAATAGCATTTGCTCAATGTTTTGTTTTTTAACTCTAGCTTTTACCTCAATAAAAATTAATTGCTGTTTATGTATGGCAATAATATCTATTTCTCCTGCAAAACATTTATAGCGATTGGCTATAATTTTATAGCCACAGAAAAATAACCAAAACAGGCAAATTTTTTCGGCAAAAATGCCCAATTTATAACTATTTTTTTTGTTGATTAACATAACTTGCTTGGTGTTGCAAAATTAATTGATAGATAGTTTTTTTATTAGTATTAAATTTTGAAGCCAGTTGAATTGCCAAATCTTTACTAGATTTTGCCAAGGGTAAATATTGAGCAATATCTTGTAAAATATCAGCTTCTTGATATTGATGTTGAGTTGATTTTTCAAGTAATAAAACCATTTCGCCTTTGATTTTACTTTGATTTTGCAAAAAATATTCTAAAACCTCACTTACTTTGGCGGTTATGATTTGTTCGTGTATTTTGGTAAGCTCTTTGGCAACTGCCACAGTGCGATCACCTAAAGTTTGTAAAATAACTTGCAAGCTATCAAGTAATCTATTAGCAGTTTCAAAAAATATCACACTAAAATTGCTGGGCATTTCTTGTAAAAAAGTAATTTTTGCCTGAGTTTTTTCGGGTAAAAAACCAGCAAAAATAAATTGTGAACAAGAAATACCAGCAATAGAAATGGCTGAAATTGCCGAGCAACAACCTGGCACAGTATAAATTGGATAGTTAAAATTTTGTAAAAATCTGATTAATTTATAACCTGGGTCAGAAATAAGCGGGGTTCCAGCATCACAAACCAAAGCAACTATTTGCTGATTTTGTAATAATTCGGCAATATTTTGCCGAGTTTTTTCGGTGCTGTGATCGTTATAAGTAATAGTTTTTTTATTTTTAATGCCAAAAAAATTTAGCAGTTTTAAAGTAGCACTAGTATCTTCGCACACAATGGTATGGCAGTTTTGTAAAACATATAAAGCTCGAAAAGTGATATCGGCTAAATTGCCAATTGGAGTTGCCACCACAAATAAACCTGTGCCTAGCTGCTGTTGTTTAGAAAATAAATTTTGATAAAAATCGTTAAATGTTTCCACCCGAAATAACCACTAAAAATTGTTGCTGTTTGTAATGCTGGTTTTGCTCTAAAAATTTGGCACAACCTGCCATTGCTAATGCCGAAGTATATTCGATATTTTGCTGTAAATGCAAAGTAAGTTGTTTTTGCCAAAAAATAATTTGCTCTTCTGATACTTCAATAATTTGCGATAATTGCTTTAAATAAGCAAAACAACGATCTGAAATTTCCAAAGTTCTAGCGCCATCAGCAATGGTATTTGGCGAAGAATTAAAGCTAAAAATTTTATTTTGTAAAACAGATAAACTGGCATCGTTAGCAATTTCTGGCTCACAACCAATAACTTTTGCCTGAGGATAAACTTTTTGACTAGCCAAAAAACAACCCGAAAGCAAGCCACCGCCCCCGCAACTAGCAAAAATAGCCGAGATATTTCTGGGGTTTATGAGAGCATCTTCCAAAATGCAGGTGCCCTGCCCTGCAATTATATCGTCGTTATCGGATGGGTGAAAATAAACATAACCTTCTTGCTCTTTTTGCTTACAGGCCATTATTGCTTCTTGCCTAGTATTTAGAAGCACCAATTCGGCTTTTTGCGATTGTACTGCTGTTATTTTGCTTAAAGAGCAGTTTTGAGTCATAAAAATTAGAGTTGGAATGTTAAAAGTTTTACCAACTAAAGATAAGGCATAACCATGGTTTCCCGAGCTGTAAGCAACCATTTTTTTAGGAAAAAAACCAAACCGCTCTTTATAAGCCAATACAGCATTAAAAGCACCTCTTGCTTTAAAAGAATGGGCTTTTTGTTGGTTTTCCATTTTAAACAAAATAGTGTTTTGCAGTGATTCATTAAGTGTTTGACTACTGAAAATTGGGGTGTGGTTTATATAACCAGAAATTCGAGCAAGAGCCTGATTAATACTATCAAAACTTAATTCACTCATAAGTTGAGTAAAAATAAGAAGTAGTGGTAGCAAATTCGGCCGAACAAGAATCGACCCTTTTATAAACAGGATGAATATTGAGTTGATACCTTAGTTCTCTTATTTCGGTTTCACAAGCATTGCAAAGCTTGGCGATTCGTTTATCAGAAAAACCCTGCTTTTTAAGACTAAACAAATAATCATAATCATAAGGAATGCCGTTTCTGCTGATTTGTTTTTCGGTTTGCACTAGGTTAAATAACTGCTCTAAAAACCAAGGATCATAACTAGAAACCTGATTAACCTCTTCTACGCTTAAACCTTCGCGAAAAGCTTGAGCAATTACCAATAAACGGTTTGAAGTTGGTATTTTTAACTGCTGTTTAATAATATGTTGCCTTTGCTGTGGGTTATCTGAGTTGATAAAAACATCTTCTAAGCCACTTAAATTATTTTCAAGCGATCGCAAGGCTTTTTGTAAGCTTTCGGCAAAACATCTGCCAATTGCCATTACTTCACCTACTGATTTCATTGAGCTTGATAACACATTAGTGCTACTTTTAAATTTTTCGAAGGTAAATTTGGGAATTTTGGTAATAATATAATCGATAGTAGGCTCAAAAGAAGCTGGGGTTTTGTGGTTAGTGATTTCGTTGGTAATTTCATCGAGAGTAAAACCTACCGCTAGTTTGGCTGCCACCTTGGCAATAGGAAAGCCAGTTGCTTTTGAAGCAAGAGCAGAAGATCTAGAAACTCTTGGATTCATTTCGATAATGGTCATGTCACCGTTTTGCGGATTTACAGCAAACTGCACATTGGCCCCGCCAGTCTCAACCCCGATTTCACTTAATACAGCCAAAGAAGCATTTCGCATATGCTGATATTCTTTGTCGGTTAAGGTAAGAGCTGGAGCAACAGTAATAGAATCACCAGTATGAACCCCCATAGGATCAACATTTTCGATAGAGCAAATAATAATACCGTTGTTGTTTTTATCTCGGACAACCTCCATTTCGTATTCTTTGTAGCCAATAATT
>Ga0214923_10002997_pt1 | contig 21638 bp, 12 predicted proteins | sample LL1510_MetaG_FD_177993 | JGI IMG/M metagenome (GOLD analysis project Ga0214923, IMG submission 177993) | Freshwater microbial communities from Lake Lanier, Atlanta, Georgia, United States - LL-1510 | ecosystem: Environmental > Aquatic > Freshwater > Lake | place: USA: Georgia | collected...
GTGGTTCATTTGTACGAGCGAAAGTTCAGCGGACCTGAAGGCACTGAGAAGAGCCTTGTTCCATAAAGTTGAATCGTTGCTCAGAAAAATTTCTGATTCAACAAACTCTTCGTTGATCTGAGTGATCAGTTTTCGCCACAGATTCGTTTGTGGCTCGTTGCTTTCATTGGTGAGGGCGATGTGGCGAAGACTTCTAAAAAAACATTCAGCAGCACTGTGCGCGCGTTGTCCCATGACTTTAACATCAGGTTGCAGAGCTGCTTGTGCATCGGCTTCACTGCGGTGGAGAGTGAGCCAATAGAAGCGCAGCGGACATTCAACATAATCTTCAAACGCCGTCACTGCCAGAGTGTGAGGTTCATTGGGAGTCTTGGGTTCGCGCAGGAGTCGTTTCCATTCCGGGTCGAATATTTGTTGTGAGCCTGCAAGCCAGCGTTCGAAAGAGGATGCGGGAAGCGCGTCGGAGATGGTGGTTGTTTTGAATTGCGCTGGTTGACACCATGCTTTTGCATAAGTGGGAAAGGCCTCAACGTCTTGGTAACCGCGAACCAGAAAAGTGATTTTGCATCCGCGCGTAAAAATGGATTGCCAATAGCCACGATACGACTGTTCAGAGGCAATCGGATCGAGTTGAACTTGCTTGCTGCGGAGTTGGTGAAAGACCGCGTTGAGCAAGCGCAGGTGAAAGCTCGGTGAGGTGGTTGAGTGCGGGCTTCCTAAGACAATAAATTGCTCGGGAGTTTCAATGCCCGGCAGAAGCGAAAGTGCAGGGGGCATGCCTGCCACTTCTCCAAGCTCACCAATGCTAAAGGTTTCGCTGTCGAAGAAACGATGGAGCATGAGGTCAAATGAAACCCCATGTTTGCGCAGCGAGGGGCTTAGGTTGTATTGATTGAGTGCATTTTCGATAAGCTCAGTAAAAGGCTCAAGGCGTTGCCAATCTTTGTTAAATTCGTCATGTAAGCGGGTCACTCGTTCTCCGGCCGGATTAGCCCAGAGAGATGCGCCGTTGGAGCTTTGTTGCGGCGGATGATCTGCGTTTTGTTCGGCATGAGATTTTTTATTCAGGTTGTTTTCGAAGTCGGCCGGTGTCAGTGAGTGAACGCCTGAACCATCCGCGCGAATCACATTCCAGTCGCGCGCATTCATGTCACCCAGTAAAAATTGAGTTCTTGCGTCTGAGTTGCTGTGCAATGTTTCAAAGGTGTTTGCAAGTGCAGCTTGTGAGCCAATCACCTTGACTTGAGCAACTGCTGCTTGCGGAACAATCGTTTGGCTTGGAATCAGCGTGCGCGCCCACCAGGTTTGAATACCGGTTGAATTTGCGTGCGACTGCGAAATCTGGCGTGCACGAAACAATCCCTCACGCAGCGCGTCTATCCAGCTCGCTTGGAAATTCCCGGGCCGATAGGTTTGTTCTAATGGTGCTTGCGGTTGAATTTTTTTGCGCTCATTCCCAGTTGCACGGGTGTATTCGGGAGCAGCAATCCACAGCAAAGGGTCATCGAGAAATTTTTGTGGCCAAAGAAATTCTTCACTGCCGTTTTCGCCCTGTAGCGCCGAGCTCAGGTGAGTTTGAAAGTGTGGGCCCCAATACTCTCCAATAAATGATTGCAGGCGACAAAACTTCGATAAAATCTTTTGCACAAGTTGGTATGCAACAAGAATTGTGCGCAGAGACACATCGGGAACATCAGCCACTTGCTTGAGTGAGTGCTGCGTTTGTTGGACTTCCAGCAAAACGCTGAGCAACGATTCGTCTGGCGGAAGGGCAGTGTCGGCAAGAGTGAGAATCTGTTTTGCAAGCGGTGCAACATCGCTGCCTGCATAGCCCAGCTTCAGCAAAATAAGCCGTGTCAGCCGCTCTTGCTCGACAATGTCGATATACGGTGAACGGAAAAGCCGGTTCGCCTCAGCACCCACAATCGTGGCGCTATTGTGGGACAGAGTGAGAGCGAAATTTCTCACCAGTGTGTCGGGGGTATAGAGACTCACGCCAACCCAAGATTGCAGAGGATCCGCTCGCCCCGAAAGTTTGTTTTGCTGATTGAGTAAACTAAAAATTTGCGTCCGGATGGAAACAAGGTCTTCCTTGCGCTCACAAACAAGAATCCAGCGTTGGCGAGCGCGGCTTGTTGCAGACGCCAAAAGTTCCTGCGCAAGGTTTTTGTACACAGAGTGTTCTGCGAGCAAAAAACCGTGCGCGAGGAACGTTTGCAGCATAGCAATCAGCTATTCTTTTGTTGTGCGAGGAACTCAGCGCGAAGATCTTTGCGCAGAATTTTGCCAATCGGGGTTTTAGGGAGTTCTTTGCGGAATTCAACGTAGCGTGGAACTTTGTATCCGGTGAGCATTTCTTTGCAGTGCGCGCGCACGCTGTCTTGCGTCAGGTTTGGTGTGCGCGGCACGATATAAGCCTTTACAGCCTCGCCCGATGTTCCATCTGGAATTCCAATCACCGCCACTTCAACAACTTCTGGATGCTTGGCAATGCAGTCTTCAACCTCATTTGGATAGACATTGAAGCCGGAAACCAAAATCATGTCTTTCTTGCGATCAACAATCTTGAAGAAGCCATCGCTGTCCATCACCGCAACATCACCCGTGTACAACCAGCCGTCTTTGATTGTTTTGGCTGTTTCGTCGGGACGCTTCCAATAGCCGGCCATCACCTGTGGCCCGCGGGCAATCAGTTCCCCGGGTTCGCCCAGTCCAACATCAACGCCATTGTCATCTACCAAGCGGATCTCGGTTGATGGCATTGGCACACCAATAGATTCGCGCTTCACTTTGGCACCAATGGGGTTGAAGGTGAGAACAGGGCTTGTTTCTGTGAGTCCGTAGCCTTCAATAACAGGAGTGCCAATGGTCTTGCCCCAACGCTCTGCTGTTGACGACAACAGCGCCGCGCCTCCAGCAATGGCCATTTTCATTTTCTTTGGCGGATTCTGCGCAAACCATGGTTCATTGAGGAGCGCATTAAAGAGTGTGTTGACCCCAGTCATCCAAGTGATTTGGTGTTTGCTGAAAGCCTTTTGCAAGTTGCTCATCGGGCGCGGGCTGGGGATGAGGATGTTGGTTGCGCCTTCTTCAAAGAACGACAAGCAATTCACCGTGAATGCGAAAATATGATAAAGCGGCAGAGCGGTAATAATGGTTTCTTCGCCGGTCACAATGGTTGTCTTGGCGAATTCCAGAATCTGATAAACGTTTGAAAGAAGATTGCGATGAGTGAGCATCGCTCCTTTGCTGACTCCTGTTGTACCACCCGTGTACTGAAGCGCCGCAAGGTCATCGAGTGTTATATTTGGCATCGCCAAAGCTTTTTGACCATGCGCTCCAGCGCGTGCCCATGCTGTTTCGGTTTGCGCAAGACGAGCCTGGCCTGCTGCAAGTGCTTCGCGGAAAGGAAGGTGAGGAACTGTGCAAGGCATAACCTGCTTTTTAACTTTGAGCATGGTCTTGATGAGTAGTTTCAAATGCACAGGGAAGAAATCGGCAACGCTCACCGTGATCACATGCTTGATTCCGGTTTTGGGCAAAACCCGCGGAAGCTTGTCGGCGAACATGTCGATAATAATGAGCACGGTGGCGCCGCTGTCGTTAAACGCATGCTCCATTTCGCGGTCTGTATAAAGAGGGTTGACGTTGACCAAAGTGCAGCCCGCTTTGAGAATACCGAAAATTGCGATGGGGTAGGCAATGCAATTGGGCATCTGAATGGCCACCCGATCACCCTTTTGTAGTTGCAGCTCTTTGAGTAGAAATGCAGCAAATTGATTCGAGAAGGTTTCAACCTCGGAGAAGCTGACGCTGCCTTCCATGCCGTTTGCGAGGCTGGTGATAAAGGCCGTTCTGTTGCCGAACCGGTTTGCTGAGTTAGAGATTAGGGCCCCGATATTATCATAGGGAATATTGGGGATCTCTTGTCGAACACCCTTCGCGTACTGAGAAATCCATGGTTTTTTCAGGTAGGTCGGTTCTGCATTCGTTTGCGTCATGGGTCGAGGCTCCTTCCATTGGGGCTTCAGTTTCCGGTGCTAACAGGTTATCAAAGCTCAAGCGTCCCGCAAAGTTGAGGAAGTGTCATGTCTGTTGTGCGTAAGCTACCCGAGCACGTGATCAACCAAATAAAAGCCGGTGAGGTGGTTGAACGACCTTCGAGCGTTGTCAAAGAGCTCCTTGAAAACGCAATTGATGCGCAGGCACAGGAAATTGAGATTGAGCTCCTTGATGGCGGCAGGCAGCTGGTTCGTATTGTTGACAATGGTTCCGGGATGTCGCCTGAGGATGCACTTTTGGCTCTTGAGCGACATGCCACAAGTAAAATCCTTTCATTTGAAGATTTGCATCAGCTGTCAACGTTTGGTTTTCGCGGCGAAGCTCTGCCAAGTATTGCAGCGGTCTCTGATTTCACTCTCCGAACTCGGCGCAGTGTCGACGCCACCGGGGTGGAAATTCATGTCCGCGACGGGCACGCGAGTGCGCCACAGGCGTGCGGGATGGCAGTTGGAAGCGAAGTGATTGTTCGCGATCTTTTTTGCAATGTACCTGCGCGGCGAAAGTTCTTGCGAGCCACGGCAACGGAATTGGGTCACACGCTTGAGCTCGTGCAGGCGATGTCGCTCGCGTATTATCGGGTTGGTTTGCGCCTCACCCACAACGGGCGCGATGTGTTGAATCTGCCCCCCGCTCAATCCCTCGAGCAGCGTTTCAAGGCTCTACTCGCGGGCGAAGCGTCTGAGTACGTTGCGGTGAATTATCAAAAGGGCTCATTTCTTCTCGAAGGGTTCGTGCAAAAGCCCGAAATGGCGCGTCCGGTGCCGCGCTATTTCATAACCTTTGTGAACGGCCGGCTCGTGAAAGACAGAATTGTCAGGAACGGAGTTTTGTCGGGTTATACAGGCCTGACAATGAAAGGACTTGTGCCCGGTTGTGTTCTTTTTGTGAGCGTTGATCCTGCTCTTGTCGACGTCAATGCGCATCCCAACAAAACTGAAATTCGCTTTACCGATGCGCCACTCGTGCAAGACCTTGTGACAATAGCCTTGCAGGCTGATCTGCGGCGCACAACCCAAAGCCAAATGCTCAGTACACTTCCAACGGCTGAAACCATTGTTCGCATGCGGCCTGAAATGAGGCGTGAAAATTGGCTTGACGACAAAGTAACAAACCATCAGAACCACACTTCAGTGGTGCAAAATTACGACAGAAGCCCGGCGCCAGGGGGTGCCATGGCATCGGCAGGTGTGAGCCGTGCTGCTGAGCAATCGTCCGGACAGCGCCGTTCTTTTGAACCGGGTTTGAGCAGCGAGAAGAATTTTTCCGCCGTAGCTAAACACGTGGAGAGAGCATCGGGTAAAAGTGCGAATTATCAACAAACGATTTTCGCACGGGGCCAAGCGGGCGCTGCTTCAAGCAATCATCCTTTGGCTGAGGCAACGTACTTAGGGCAATACAAAAATTGTTACCTTTTATTTGAAGCTAAAGAAGATCTTTTGGTTGTTGATCAGCACGCCTTTCATGAACGGGTGCTCTTTGAAGAACTTGCCTTGCAGATTGAGGGCGAGCGCGGCTTGGCGCGGCAATCTCTTCTTGCGCCACTCATGGTTCCAGTGCCTCCAGCGATTGGTGAAGTTTTGAATGAAGAGGAAGCCACGCTGCGGCATCTCGGTTTTGAAATTGAACTGCTTGCCAATCGGAGTGTTGCATTGCATTCGCTGCCCACTCAGGTTGAGTTCAACAAAGCAGCCGCACTTTTTGATGATGTGGTTGCAAAAATTCTTGCCATCAAAGGCTTCTCTTCTTCCGATGCGCATCCTCTCGTTCAGCAGGCGCGTCGTGTGGGACAAGAGTGGCTGGATGTTGGCGTCCGCCCAGCAAATCTGACACGCAAAGAATTGTTTCATTTGCACCTTGCAACCGTTGCATGCCACACAGCGGTGCGCAGCGGTGACCCGATGAATCCAGAACTCGTTCGACGCCTCCTTTTGCGCGGAGGAGAAGTTGATTTCTTTGCGCATTGTCCACATGGACGTCCTGTTTGGCGGCGCTGGACGGATTCTGATGTTGCGCAATGGTTTTCACGAGTCTGAGTGAGTTAGGTTAAAAAAAATGCATCGGTTCGCAAAAGCAGTGTTTGTGATTGGGCCAACGGCTTCAGGTAAAACTGGACTCGCACATGCTTTGTCTGACCTGCTTTCGCAGCAATTTTCTCGCACGTGTGAGCTTGTAAATCTTGATGCTTTTCAGTTCTACCGCGGCGTGACGATTGGAACCGCCAAACCACCCGCAGAAGAGATCAACCGCTACAAATATCACGGTATCGATGTGCTTGCCCCGTGTGAGACGATTGATGCTGCTCGCTATGCCGAGATGGTTTTGGATGCGTGCAACGACATTGATGCGCGCGGATGCTTGCCTATTTGCGTGGGTGGAAGCGGGTTATACCTGCGTGCTGTTCTGCATGGTCTCGATCCTTTGCCTCCGCGTAACGAAGATTTACGCAACATGTTTCGCGCCTCAGCCGCGGTTTGGGGTTGGCCAGAGCTCCACCGTTGGTTGGGCGCTCTGGCCCCCGAACGAGCCGCTGAGCTACACCCCAACGACAAAACCCGTATCGAGCGCGCTCTCGAGGTTGTCTTTCAGCGTCCCGAGGGCACAGAGCCTGCTGCTTTATTCAAAAAGTCTCAGCCACTGTCTCAGCAAAGTCTGTGCGGTGATGCGTTCGTTATTCAGGTGGACTGTGAGGATGAGGTTCTTCGCGCACGTATTTCGCGGCGGCTGGAGGTGATGTTTGCTGAAGGGTGGATTGCCGAGGTGGCAGATTTGATGGCTGCTCAGGGTGAAGTGTTCAAAACCAGCCAGGCGTTCAAGGCGATTGGTTATCCGGAGATTTGGGCAGCCTTGGCAGAGGTTGAAGGAAACCAAGCGAGACTCACAGAGAAGACATTGCTCCAGCTTCACGAGCGAATAGCCACCTTGACCTGGCAGTATGTTCGCCGGCAGCGGACCTGGAATAGCAAGGAGCACTGCAACTGGACGTTCGACAGCAGTGGGGGAATTTCGCAGAAGTTCCAGTTAAGCGACCAATTTGTTGATTTTATATCATAAAAAAGTCACATCATTCTAGATACATAAAAAAATCTTCAAAAAAAAATCACACGAGTCTGGCCGGCAAACCAAAAATGATCTAGTGTCTGGACCACAATTGGTCTGACGTTTTGCCAAAACGGAGAACGCGGTTTGACAGCAACTCGAGTGTCACACATCGCAAGAGCACTCTTCACTCCCATGATGGGTCTCGCTGTGATTCTTTCGTCGTGCGGTCGCGCGACAAATCCCGCAGCTAATTCCCAAAGCGCAAAACTTATGGAGCGGCCAGGAAGTGCCGGCGTGCGTTCGCTCACACGTCCGTCGTCTTACGTTCACCTGTTTGAATGGACCTGGCGAGATGTCGCTAAAGAATGTGAAAAAGTTCTTGGGCCCGCTGGTGTTGATGCGGTGCAAATTTCCCCGCCGCAAGAACATCGCCTTATGCCGGGTTCACCTTGGTTTCAGCGATATCAGCCGGTGAGCTACAGGCTTGAGAGCCGCAGTGGGACCCGGGCCGAGTTCATCGACATGGTGAATCGCTGCCAAAAAGCCGGTGTCGATGTCATCTCAGATGCAGTCGTAAATCACATGGCACAAACTCTTCCCTTCAATCAGTCGGAAACCGGTTGGGCCGGCTCCAGCTATTCCCGCTACAACTACCCTGGGCTTTTCGCTTTTGCAGATTTTCATCACTGTGGACGCTACTCCGACAACGTCATCCGCAATTACCAAGATCGCTGGGAAGTACAAAATTGCGAACTTCTTGGACTTGCTGATTTAAACACTGGCAACGATTCCGTCCGTGGCAAAATTGCAGACTTTTTAAATGACCAATTGAGCATCGGTGTGCGCGGCTTCCGCATTGACGCAGCGAAGCACATGGCCCCTGGAGATATTGGTGCGATTGTTTCGCAGCTGCGAAATTCACCCTTCGTCTTTCAGGAAGTCATTGACCAAGGCGGAGAGCCTGTCAGTGCAATTGAATATCTCGACAATGGCTCGGTCACCGAGTTCCGTGTGGGCCTGGCTCTGGCTGCGTTGTTCCGACGCGGTAATTTGAGTGCACTTGGCAGCATGGGCGAGTCGTGGGGCTTTGTGCCGTCGCGCAAAGCGGTTGTCTTCACCGACAACCACGACAATCAGCGTGGTCATGGCGGTGGCGGTCCTGTGCTCACCTACCGAGATGGAACTTTGCATACTCTTGCCAACCTTTTTCTGTTGGGCTTCAACTACGGCAGCGTTGGCATCATGAGCAGCTACGACTTCTCTCGTGAATCCGATGGCCCGCCGGTGAACTCCGATGGGCAAACACGCCCCGTTTACACAGAAGCTGGCCTGTCGAACTGTGGAAAAGGTCAGTGGATCTGTGAACACCGCGACACAACATTATTATCAATGCTGAAATTCCGTCGCACGGTGGGCAGCGCCCCAGTAATCAAGTGGTGGTCAAGTGAATCGGGAGCTCAGATTGCCTTTTCGCGCGGTGATCAAGGCTGGTTCGCTCTTAATATCGAAGGTAAATCGAGCTTTGTTTCTGTCCAAACGTCTTTACCAGACGGCCTTTACTGCGATTCTTTGAGCGGCATGAAGTACGCCGGCGACCCCAAATCGTGCAGTGGACAGCGGGTCGAAATTCGCGACGGCACTGCCCAGGTGGTGATTCCGGGCATGAGTGCGGTTGCAATCACTCTTCAAGAACGCATCAACTTTAACTGAGCTGCCATCGACAGAGTTCGTGCTCTTCAGACGGAATCCAGGTTCCCTTTGGTCCAACAACGGCAATGCAGGCCGATTCTTGGCCCAGCAAATCGCGCAATGCGCTGCTCACCTGGGCCGCTGTCACCGCTTCAATGCGTTCTTTGAAGCCGAGGAAATTGTCGTAACCAAGTCCGTAAACGTCACTCATTGCCAACTGTGAAGATTGGTAATGATGATGTTGACTGTCGAGACTCTGCGCCCCCAAAAGGGAATTCTTGGCACGCATCAGTTCTTCTGAACTGGGCTCGCTGCGCGCGAGTGTTTCGATGTGCGATTTAAGCCCGGCAATCGCTTGTTGGGTTTTTTCTGCGGCTGTGCCGATGTAGGTTGTGAAAGTTCCGCCCATGAGCCCGGGCGATTGAGAGCAGCCCACGCTGTAGGCGAGCGACTGAGCATCGCGCAAATCCATAAATAGCCGTCCGCCTTGCCCACCCAGCACCGAGCATGCAACTTCAAGGGCGGTGCGACGTGAATCGCTGAGCGTATAACTCCGCACACCAAGGCTGATATGCGCCTGTTCACGTTCGAGAATATCAAATCCAATCCGTGTTTGTGCGGGCATTTGTGGAGCTGTTCGAGCCTCACTCAGTGCGCCAAACTGCGCAATGCGCTGCGTGCGGTTCTGCGCGATCTCGGAGAGCTCAAGCCCAACCGTGTCGAACGTTGCCTCAACATCGAAGCTGCCGGCAGCCGAAAAAACAAATTTTTCAGAGATGAGTAAACGCTGCCATTGCTGAACAAGATCGTCGATTGTGATGGTGCGGAGCGTTTCGAGCTGACCAAGAAGTGGGCGACCGTATGGATGATCTGCGAAAAACAGCGGACCGTTGAGTCGGCTCAAGCGCGAGCCAGGACTGTCTTTTTGTGCAACCAAAACTTCTTCGGTTTCGCGCATAACCCGTTCAAATTGGTCGGTTGAGAATGCGGGGCGTGCCAGACAATCAAGAAGCATACGCAAGGCGCGAGGTTGAACCTCACTCAAAGCGTCGAGCCGCAAGCCGAATAAATCGCGACTCGAAAATGCGCTGATGGATGCGCCCATGTCCTCGAGTTCAGTCACAAACGCTCGGTACGATTGACGCGTTGTTCCGCGCGTTAACATTTGCGCAAGAAACGCGTTGAGACCGATCTTCTCGATCGGTTCATGATGTTGTCCCCAACGCCAAACGAGAACGTGGCTGACAACAGGAAGACGCTGCGAAACGCGTCTGTTGAAATGCAAAACAGCATCTGAGCCGAGCTGGAGCTCGCTATGGATGACGTGTGGATTGCGCTGTGAAACAAATGTTTTGCATTGTGTCGCAAGCTCCGATTGAGGCGAATTCTTGTTCAGAGAGCCATGCAATGTGGATTGAAGAATTTCACGACAAGAATGGATTGCCTCTGCAAGTGTTTTTGCATTGACCTGTTCAGCATGCTCTTCGTTGGTTGCCGCAACACACGTGATTTGCCCATCGAGGAACTTCTGACAAACTTCTTTGGCACAACTTTGAACTTGCGAGGTTGTGACCTGATTCAATTTCTGCAGAAAAATTGTATCGAACTCAAGTTTCGCAGTGGTGAGAAGGTTGTTGCCAATATTGCGAACAAGCCCTTCAACACTTTCGCGTGAGTAGATTTTTTCTGCTTTTGCTGCGGTCAAAACCCGCTGCAGTTCAGCTGAAGTTGGACCATCTTTCGCAAGCCGGGCGATTTCTCCCATCGCGCACTGCAGCGCATCAAGAGCAGATTCGCTGCGGCCATAAAAGCCAAATCCGGCAAAGCCGTAGGGAAAGCGCGGCGAGTACAAAGACGAATCTATTGCGGTTACGAGTTGTGCTTCGTCTTTAACACTTTGAGAAAGTCGCGAAGAATCACCTTGACCCAAAATACTTGCAAACATTTCCCAAGCAGGCGTTGAGGAATCTTCAAGGCAAGGTGCAGGAACTGTCAGCTGCAGGCGAGTTTCCTGATATGGACCATGAATAACTTCACAAACGGGCGAAGTTAGCGGTGGGCGCGCATGCGTGCGCGACCAAACGCGTGAGGGCAAGCTTGCTGGAGCAAATCGTGCAGCAAGACTCTCGAGGCGTTCACTCATTTCGCCCATGTGGAAGTCGCCAGCACCAACAAAAAACATGTTATTTGGGATATACCAACGCTTATAGAAGGCCATCAGACTTTCACGAGTAAAGCTTTTAACCACGGCCTCGTAGCCAATCACCGGCCGGCCTTTTGGATGACCTGCAAACAACTTTGCAAAAAGTGTGTGACTTAAACGCGCGGATGGGTTGTCTCGGCTGCGGCGAATCTCTTCGACAACAACTTCAAGCTCACGGGAGAGTTCGTCGGAATCGAGCAGACTCGAGCAAACAACGTCAAAAAGAAGCTCTGCACCCTGAAACGCAAATTCGCGCGGAGCGTTTATGTAAAACACGGTGTGATCAAAGGTTGTGTAGGCGTTGATTTCTCCGCCCGCAGCTTCCACCTGACGGGCGATGTCGCCGGTTTTTGGAAAGCGTTCGGTGCCTTTAAAGAGCATGTGTTCGAGCACATGAGCCATTCCAAATTCGTGCGGCTGTTCATCGAGACTTCCGGTTTTGACCCACATCTGCAGGGTGACAAGTGGAGCAAAATCCACTTGCTCAAGGTAACACTCACACCCGTTCGACAGATATCGGTGTTGAACGGTGGCCGAAGCGGTTGCCGGCGTTTGTGATGCTGAAGCTGAAGCTGATACAGATGTATTTGTCATCGAAAGTCTCCATGACCCGTTCAAGGGGCTGCTGGCAAAGTATTGAGGGCAGCAATTGCGCAGCGCACACGTCTGCGAACCATTTCTTTGCCAATTACCTCCATGGACTCAAACAATGGCGGTGTTTCTTTTGCACCTGTGGTTGCGACCCGCAAAGGCATGTAGATGTCTTTCGCCTTGAGATTTTTCGCAGCGAGGAATTGTTCCATTGCGGAGGTGATTTCAGTCGCTGTCCAAGACTCAATCACTTCAAGAGCATCAAGCGCGTCCGAAAGCGCTTGCGCTGTATCGGCGGCTGAACGGCCCTTCGGGAGCAGCAATTGCGTGTCGTATTTTAAGTCGCCCGAAAAAAAGAAATGAGTTGCATTGATGAAATCTTCGAACTTCTCAATGCGATCTCGAATGAGCGGAATTATTCTATTGAGATGTTCAGTTGAGAAGATTTCTTTTTGGAGGAATTGCACATATTCAGGGGTTGAAAGATGGCGCATGTAGTGGCCGTTGACCCATGAAAGTTTTTCGAGGTCAAACACCGGACCGCCGAGCGTCATGCGTTCAATTGAAAAGTGTTCAACCATTTCTTGAGTCGAAAAGATCTCGCGATCTTCGCCATAGCTCCAACCCATCAGCGCAAGATAATTGCGCAAAGCCTCTGGCAAAATTCCTTTGCGCCGATAATAGTTGATGCTTGTTGGTTGTTTGCGCTTGGAAATCTTGCTTTTGTCGGCGTTACGAAGCAACGGCAGATGAGTGAACTCTGGACGCTGCCAAGCAAACATATCGTAAAGAACGACATGCTTTGGTGTTGAGGAAATCCACTCTTCGCCGCGAATGACGTGTGAGATTTCCATTTCATGGTCATCAACAACATTGGCTAAATGATAGGTTGGAAAGCCATCGGATTTGAGGAGAACTTGATCATCCACACCCTCATTTTCAAACTCAAGAGCGCCGCGCAGCCCATCTTGAAAGATGGTTTTACCGGTGAGCGGCATCTTCATTCGGATGGTGAAGGGTTCGCCTGATTTCAATTTCTGATGAACGGCATCGGCAGACAAATCACGACAGTGACGGTCGTAGCCCCCTTGCAGTTTGTTTGCCATGCGTTCTTTGCGGACAATCTCCAAACGCTCACTGCTACAGAAGCAGCGGTAAGCATGGCCTTTGTCGAGCAGTACCTGAGCATATTCACGGTATAGCTGAGTGCGCTCACTCTGCCGATATGGGGCATGCGGACCACCCACATCAGGACCCTCATCCCAAGGCAATCCGACCCATTTCAGACAGTCGAGAATCATGGATTCGCTGTCTTTGCGGAAGCGGTTTTGGTCGGTGTCTTCAATTCGAACGATGAATTTTCCGCCGTGTTTTTTGGCAAAAGCATAATTAAACAGCGCGATGTAGGCGGTCCCAATGTGTGGATCGCCGGTTGGACTTGGAGCGATGCGAACCCGAACGGGGCGAGCAGGAGCGTGTATCATGGTTTCCTCTGTCAATTATTCCCAGGAAAGCTGCACTATTGCACGCTTTGTTGAGGTTTGGCAACGCAATCGGCGGGGAGTCATTATTGCCACACCCAAGCGCACATGTTGTCGACTTTGGCATATAGTCAAAGCAAATTGTGGTTGGCTGCGGAGGGTTGGCACAGATGAATCAGTCTCGCCTCATGTGGGGGCTCGGCGGTTCCATTGGTCTGCTGATGACGATGGCAGGCCTGACGGTGCGGCTTGCAACCTCCGAGTACACATTGCGCTTGCAAGTGAAGGATTCGCAAGGCCCGCTCACGGGTGTGTGGGTTTCACTTGACGACCGTGACGTTGTTGCCACCGATCCACAAGGAGCTGTTCAATTCAAAGCGCGCCGGTATGAACTTGATTCTGCGCTTGTAACAGTTTCTGATCCTGCCCTCAATACGCTGCATTTGTCGAAAACTTTTAAAACAAAAATATCGTGGTTACCCTGGGAAAACGAGCAGCTCTTGCAAGTTGAATTGCCTGTGATCGGCCCCAACTCGCCTGTTGTAAACAATCAAGGGAGTGATCGCGGCGGGAGTGTTGATTTGTCTCTCGAAGGCGAAATCGGCAGCGGTGCTTCAGGAGAATTTTCGCAGCGACAAACGGGCCCTGAGATGGCGCGTCCACTGCGCGAAGATGTGCTCGCTAATCCGGAAGAAAGTACGCAGCCCATCACGCAGAGCGAGAAGCCTTCAGCTCAAGATGAACTCACATCGACTTGGGTGCGCCCTTTGTTCTGCTTGTTGGCTGGGGTTTCCGACCAATCGTGCGCAAGCGCTCAGCCCACATTGAAGCCACCGATGCTTGCAGGTGTCAAACAATCAACCGAAAAAAATAATCAGAACACGGTTTCAGCGTCCGAGAAAAATGCACTTTCGAGTGCTGTGAATAATTCGGAAATAACCGAAAATTCACAAAGCGCGAAGCGAAATGAGACGTTGTCTAAAGGGACAATTCGCATCGAAGCCAGCGAATCGGGTAAGCCTTTGCAGGGTGCGTTGGTTTATTTGAGTCGTCTCAAAGACAACCGTGTGCGTGAATTGGGACAAACAAGTTCGGATGGTTCATTGGTGGTCAAGGTGTCTCCTGAATTTTGGGGAGAGGCTGTCACCGTCTTCCATCCTTGCTGCGCTCCGCGAACTCAATCGGCCAAGTTAACGAAACAAGGCGCAGTCGGCACTGAGCGTTTGCGTATTGAAATGCAAAGTGGAACTGGAATCGGAGTTTTGGTTCAGCAAGAAGCATATGGACATTTGCGTAAAGTTGAACATTTTGAACTAGCTTCGACTCAGGGAAAATTAGCTGTTTCAGCGCAAGACGGATTTGCTTTGTATGACAGCACCAAGACGCCTGACCAGCGTCTCAGTCGGGTCATTGTGCGGGGCACTCGCCCAGGTGAATTTTTTGTTGCAGGCTCAGACATTCAGGCTCCGCGTCATGGGCCGCTCAGTTTTGTTGTTGCTCCTGAGGATGTTTATTTACCCTCTCTTGCGGTTGTTGAGCGAAGTTCGGGGCGGGTCTTTCAGGGAGTGTTTAAAAGTTCTGAACTGCGTCGCTGGCGTCGCGATTTTATGGCGCGTCTCATGCAACAATCCTCTCTTCGAAGTGTGGTTTCGAGTGAAAGTGAAACGCGAATTTCTGCGGCTGGTGAAAGCCTGGTCGATGTGGTTTCACGCGGGTGGTCTGAGACTCAGCTCGCGGGTGAGTGGGATTTTCTTCTTTCGGTTGATTACGACGAAAACCTGCAAACCGTGAAGCTCAATGCGCTCGATGCGCATGGAAAGAATTTTTTTGACCGCGTTTTGAAATTTTCTCCGTCTGCGCCGCTTGCTCCAGAAAGTGTTTCGCGGAGAGTTTTCGAAAGTTTTGTTGAAGCGGTTCCCTTTGAAGCACATGTGGTGAGTCAAAATGGAGCGGAATTGAGCTTGGGCTTTTCCTCGCAAAAACTCTTTGGTTTGAAGCCTGGAATGCCGCTTGCTTTGTATCAGCAGACGTCTGGGGATAATGAAAGTCAAAAGCCCGATGAGCTTGCGGCTCTTGCACAGGTCTCTGAGAATGGCGAGGGCAAAGGCGTGCGGGCAAAAATTATTTATTGGAATAAGCAGACCCGCAAAACGGAAGTGCTACCGGATGTGGTTAGGGCTGTTAAACTCAATGATGATGAATTCCAGCGCGAATCTTTGCGGCGCGGATTAGCTAAAAGTACTTTTGTTCCAAAGTCGCTCTGAATTTTAACTCAAAAAAGCTCGTCACGACTGCTCCGGGGTGCAAAATCGAACCAACGCAGGAGAACATCCTTACTGCGCGCCGGTACTTCACGAAGGTCATAGAAGAAAGACGAGCCGGCATTGTCGCAAGCAGTGCCATGAACATTCATCCCGAAGCTTTCAGCAAGCCAAAGAGCACGCCTCAGATGAAAGTTCTGACTGACGATCTCTCCGTTTTGAATTCCGAAAACTTCTATCGCCCTGCGCAGGGAATCGTATGTTGAAAATCCAAGCGGGTCGCTGAGCAAAGATTCGGCGGGAATTCCGTTTTGCAGGGCAAACCTACGCATTGCTGAAGTTTCGTTGTAGTGAGGATCGGTGCCGTCGCCGGATAAAAGAATGCGTGTTGCGCGCTGGCGAGCATATAAATCGAATGCTTTGAGCATCCGGCAGCGAAGCATTCCTGAAAGTTCTTTGCGGTAGACCCCAGCGCCAAGAACAATCAGAACGGGTTCGGGCGAGGGGTGTTTTGCGGACGGAACTCCAACCGCGTGGGTTGGTTTATCGAACGCAGGCAGATGGAAAAGAATCACCGTATTTGTAACTATCACCACAAGCAGGGCCAAAACGATAGGCGTTTTGAGCAAAGCTGCAATGGTTCGGGTGAAGGTCAAGGGGGGGAGTCCTCGGATTTTCCTAATATCCTGCCAATTTTGCGTCGGCTCGTCAAAATGGGCAGTTCGTTATGTTCAATGCTATTTTGAAAAGGGTTGAACTGCAGGAGACATTGTTATGAAGCATATCCGCACAATTCTTGGTTGCCGTAGGTCTCTTCATGCGAAGAGCTGTGTTGGAATATCGCTGTTTGCTGTGACAGCTCTTGCGTCTGCGTGGGTCGAGGCTCAGGCAGCAGCGGCGGTTTTTGGCGAGGGTTCGCTGCGCATCGAGAAGCGCCCTGTGATGCAGCCCTTGCGTCGGCTTGGGCTTTTGCCCGTTGCGCACAATATCGCTGAGGCGCGCAAAGCACTGGCTGATCAAACAACTCTGCGCGGGATTCTTGCTCAGCCTCTCACGCCCGATGATTTCGCGCTGAAACTCAATGCGAACCTTAAGGCCGTTGCCGATACCGCGGGTCGATTTTGGACAATGGATGCGATTGCAGGCGAGGGTGCCGCAGGACGCCAAGCAGCTGGCAATGAAATATCAAACTTTCAGCGGGCGCAGTTGGTTAAAGAATATGATTTGGATGGTTGGCTGAAGGCAGACGTCTACTTCACCGCCGATCACACCGCAGTGCGTATCGCTCTTCTGGGAGCACAAGGAAGCCCAGTGATTGCACGTGAAGATATTTTGCTTCCTTCGGGTGCCGATTGGGATGCAATCAATAGCGCATTTGCGCAGTCTTTGGGGCGCATGGGGCAAACCATTGGTCATGATGGTCGCGTGGTTTTCGACAACGGCGATCTCTTGGGTGTTGATGTTGGTATTGAGCGCGGACTTGCCAGTGGAACTCGTTTGAAGGCGGGTTTGGTTTTGCAAAGTGCAGCTCACCCTCAAACAGGCGAAGTGCTGCGCTATCAACGCATCCCTTTGCTCGAACTTGAAGTTGTTGATGCAAAGCAGGGTGCTTCGTTGTGCAAAAAGACTGCGCTTGATCCTGAGATGCTCAAACAAGCTGAGGCGAATTACGGAACAGGTGTCGACAAGAAAGTTGCGATGCTTGTTTGGCGTGATGAATCGGTTGCGGCGGAGCCATCTTGGCAAGCGGGTCGTGCGCGTGCCGACTCAACCTCTGCTGGTTTTGTGGCTAAAGACACTCCCGCAGATGAAAACTCCGCGCGTGCAAAAATGGTTGCACCTCATCAACAAGAGGGCGCGCGCAGCGCTGGTGCGATTGCAAACGCAGATGCGTCGCGTTTAAATCCACAGGTGGCCATGCTCGGCAGCAGCAATCCTTTTGCCGCACCCTCATTGAAGCAGCGAGGCTCTGCAGGAGGATTGGGTTCAGGGCTTAAAGTCTCTGCTGGAATCAACAAAGGAACTCTGTCGCTGAGCAAAGCGCCGGTGAGTTCGTCTCTTTCATCGCTTCTTTTGAACGATTTTTCGGTCAGCGATAGCTTTCGCTATGATTCAGACTGGAATGCACACTGGGGCGTTCAGTTTGTTAATTTTTCCGGTAATGCGAGCGGAAGCCGGCTGACGGGCCGTGTAGGAGCCATGGCTCAGGCGTCTGCACTTCAGCTGCCCGACTTTCCTTTTCAATGGGGTGTTGAAGGGCAATACAGCACCGGAACGGTCAAGACTGACAATAGCAAAAAGACTCTCGATGCGTTTGAGCTTGTGGGGGTTATTGCGAGCGAGCGGAATTTCGATGGCGGTTGGAAAGTGGGTGGTGAGTTGAAACCCTCGATTACCGGATTGCTTTCAGGCGCTGTCGCATATGAGTTCGGTGTTGAGGTTTATCCAGCAACAATTGCGCCGAAGGAATTAAGCGTGCAACTGCGCTATTGGAATGACGGCGACAAATGGACTGAGATGTCGCTCGGGGTGAATTGGAAACTAGGTGCACTTGAGTGAAAATTCCCTTCTGTGTGAACACAGCTGAGCAGCAGATTGAATCAGCAATCGTGAGAATACTTGCGCTGGCGGCGTTTTCTTTTCCCGCCTTGGTGCTTGCGCAGGTCGAGTCTGCAGCTGGACTCACCGGACAAATCATCCGAGAAGCAAAATGCAAAGTCTTGATTCGGGGCGAACTCAATGTCTCGGAAGGCGATGTTCTGCAGGTGAGTCGTCGACCAGGTGGGCAAGAGGCCTCAATCGGTCAGGTGCGCGTCCTGAAGGTGACTCCAACCCGCATCACGGCGCAGGTGTTGAATGCACGCGGTGATTGTCGTAAGTTTCTCGCAGCATTCGTGAGCAATAATGCACCACTGGCGCAGGGAAGTGCGGCATCCTCTGGGGGTCCTTCGGAAGCAGTTCAGCGACTTGCCCGGCAAAAGAGAATTCGATCCGGCCCTCCTCCGCTCGTGCGGCTCGTTGTTGGGGTTGGGCCTGGCTTTTCATTCTCAAACCTAAAAGGCAATTCGAGAGTAGCTGTCTCCGAAAATTATCAATTGGTGCTGACTTCATTTAATGCTGCGGGGGAAGTTTATCCGTTCGCATTCTCGGGTAAAAGCGGATTTGCTGCGGGACTTGGTGTCGAAGGTTTGTTTCGTTATGTGAGTTCAATTTCTGATGTCCGTGTGAGCATGCCTTCACCAAACTCAGGACAAGAGCTTGATTTGGATCTTGCTGTTCGGCGAACGGCGGCGCGAGGCGGGGCTGTGGTTCGTGTGCCAGTCTGGAAAGAGCGGCTTTTCTTAGATGCACGAAGTGGGTTTTATAGCAACCATTTTGCAAGCACCATCGCGCGGATTGTAACGAATCCGGACGGCGATTCCTCGCCATTGGAGATCTCTCCGTTGCGTGATTTAGGACTGAGCGGAGTTTATGCCTTGGGTGGATTCCAGTTTCATCCTTCAAATACCTTCAGGTCGCGAGTGAATGCCGGCACTGTGTTGAACCCAAATTTTCAGATCGACAATCGCGTGCAAAATGCGGCGGCGAATTCTCAGCGGGTCAACGCGCAGGTTCAATCTCCGACTGTTTTTTTGCTCGATGCGAGTGTGGCCTATGTGCTGAAAAAGGTGCAATTGGGTGTGGATATATCAGTTGAATCGTTTTCTGGACAAGCTTTTTTCCCCGATGGGCAGTCGCAGGGGCCAGTTTCTGAGGCCTACAACACGGTTGGATTGAGCGTGGCGTTCTTGCTCTGAAAGAATTCGCTCGCTAGAGTGCTCCGCAGGTGGAGGCTATTTCAGATGAGCGTTGATTTGAATTCTGTTTTGCAGACCCTTGTCACTTACCTTCAACAACCAGAAACGCTGATTGCGAGCGCTGGATTGATCGGGTTGACGTTGATTATTTTCGCTGAAACGGGCCTGCTGCTTGGTTTTTTTCTGCCAGGCGACTCCTTGCTTTTCTCTGCAGGTTTGTATGCAGCGGGTGGGCATTTAGATATCTGGCCATTGGCTTGGGCTCTCACAGCCAGTGCCATTCTTGGAGATGCGACGGGTTATTGGATTGGACGTCGGCTTGGGCCAGCGCTTTACAACCGCCGCGATTCTCTGTTGTTTAAGAGAAAGCACCTCGAACAAACTCGCGAATTCTATGAGAAACATGGTGGAAAAACAATTGTTCTTGCACGTTTTATACCAGTTGTTCGAACCTTTGCTCCGACGGTCGCCGGAATCGCCGGCATGCCCTACAAAGAGTTTGCTACATTCAATATTGCGGGCGGATTTTTGTGGATCTGGTCATTGCTTTTTGCCGGCTATTTGCTTGGTCAAACGGTTCCAGGCATCAAAGACTACATTCACGTCATCGTTGTCGCGATAGTCATTTTGTCTGTCTTACCAATTGCATTGAAGTGGCTCAAGGCGATGCGCGGTCAAGCGCGAGTCGAGGCTAAAGAGGAAACCTCGGCACCCTAAACTTGGATTTGCTCAAACTTTTTTTTCGAATTGAGGTTGGCTGTGTTGGATGTGGCAGCAGTTCCTTTTTTAACCTTAATCGCCCTTGGTATCCTTGCGCTGGTTGTTTCTGTATTTTTACGAGCTGTTGTTGATAGACAAATTTCACTGGCACGTCGTGAGCATAATCAGCTCGAGGCTGAAGGTGCCGAGCGCATTCCTGAGCCATTTTGGCTCCGTTATGGCGAAGCTATCAAGCGTTCCATACAATCCTTGGCCTGGACTCTCGTCGGCTTGGGCGTGTTAAATATGGTTTCCTACGGACTTGTGGAAATTGCCGGACGCTTTGCACATCACCGCGATGGCTCCTTCACAGAGCGTATGTCCGACGATCTCCAGCGCCTGAGCTTCTGGATTAAGCAAGGCGCAGACATTCTTCTTCGAATTGTGGTCGTTGCAGTTGCAGGCGTTTGGGTGGCGCGTTTTTTTCATGGAGCAATGCGCGGGCTTTTAAATGGTGGCATTGCAGCCCGCCATCATGCCGATAACCCACGTCTTAAAGCCCGCAGTGAAACACTTCTCACAACGTCAAGTTACGTTATCAATGTTGGGGTGTTTACTGTCTGCTTGCTGATGAGTTTGCAAATGCTTGGCGTGAGCGTGGCACCTCTCCTCGCAACAGCAGGTGTCGCCTCGGTTGCCATTGGTTTTGGTGCTCAGTCTTTGGTGCGTGATGTCGTCGCCGGTTTTTTTATTTTGCTTGAAGATCAATTCGCAGTTGGCGATGTGATTAGTATTGAAGGGCGCACGGGAAGCGTGGAAAACCTCACCTTGCGCTCAACCAAAATTCGATTGCCTGATGGCGCATTGTTGATCATTCCTAACGGTGAAATCAAACGCATTGAGAACTCGACCAGTGGGTTTTCTCAGGTCGACTTCCGTGTTTCTGTTCTTTATGGACGGCAGGTCGACACGGCGCGTTCAATTGTCGCCGCACAGCTGGCGCGCATTGCGCGTGATTTCTCTCACGATGTTCTGGCTCAACCCGAATTTATGGGGGTTGAGCTCATAAAAAATTCAACTGTGGTCTTGCGTGGCAAAGTCACAACCCGGCCTGGCCAACAATGGTTTATTGAACGTGAATTAAACAAACGAATTTTGGACGAGTTTCTTGTCGCTGACATTCAGTTGCCAAACAGTGTTTGAGAAAGTGGACAGACAAATCTCTTTCTCGGCTCAGGCAACCTGCTTTTGCTCCATGTGAGGAATAGGCAGGCGCATATTTAATAGCCCCAGGCTCACGGCAAGCATATCTCCGTCGCGTTCGAGACGGAGTTCTCCATCGGGAAGCACCATCGAGAACTCAGCTCCTTGTGGAACTGCATCGAATGGAAGTTCGAAACACATTCCTGAAGGCAACTCAACTGCAAGCTGTTCGCCAAGAAAGCGGATGGCGAGTCGCCCAGTGACGGGAAGTGCCAACTCGTCCTTCTGGCGCGATGTTTTCGCTTGGCGTTCAGTTTTGTGCTTGGGATCGCGACTCCCCGAGTCAGGTTTGCCAAGATTCATTCGTTTGTTTTGTTTTGGCCGTTGCTGTTCAAATTCAGCGGCTGCTTCTTCTTCATTTTGTGAATCATACGAGGCTTCGAGTGCAAGGTCGTCCGTGTCGAATTCAGCACTGACTTGCGTGTCTGAATCGCTCTCGATGTCGGTCGCAAGCGAAGGATCGTTGATTGCAGAGCCTTCATCGCTTGATGAAAGTGCGTCAAAGCTTGAGTCGTCGGGGATTTCGTCGAGAAGATCAGCAGTGTGATTGCCA
>Ga0214923_10002998_pt1 | contig 21629 bp, 14 predicted proteins | sample LL1510_MetaG_FD_177993 | JGI IMG/M metagenome (GOLD analysis project Ga0214923, IMG submission 177993) | Freshwater microbial communities from Lake Lanier, Atlanta, Georgia, United States - LL-1510 | ecosystem: Environmental > Aquatic > Freshwater > Lake | place: USA: Georgia | collected...
ACATAGAGGTGTCTGCGACCACCGCGAACAGTTTGGGATACGACGATTCGATCGCCGCAGACACCTCTATGTTCTCGGCAAATCAGGCAATGGCAAGTCATGTTTACTACAGCTATTAATTCAGAGCGATATCGAACACGGCTATGGATGCGCTGTGCTTGATCCCCACGGAGATCTCGTAGACGATATTCTTCGAATTATTCCTCGTCATCGAGTAAAGGATGTCGTCATCTTCGACCCGAGCGATGTTAAACACCCGCCCAGTTTCAACCCGATGATTCCGATTCGATCGGATGACAAAATGAGAGTGACGCTAAGCTTTATTGATACCTTCAAAAAGGTCTTTGGTTCATTGTGGTCTGATAAAATGGATTACGTGCTTCGATACTCCCTCATAGCGCTACTAAATATACCTGGGTCAAGTATCGTATCGCTTCGTCGCTTACTTTCAGATGACGATTTCCGCTCTCAAGTAGTAAGCCGTTGCGATGATGATGCGGCACGCCGTTTTTGGGAGGTCGAATTTCCGGCGCGACGAGGGGAATTCGAGGCGGGGCCGATATCTCAGCTCCTCAACAAACTGGACGAGCTTCTTGCCACTGACATGGTTAGAAATATCCTAGGACAACCGACCAACACCTTTGATTTTAGAGAATTCATCGACTCACGTAAAATTGTGCTCTTCAAGGTATCGAAAGGTGTCTTAGGGGCGGACAACGCGTCGCTGCTTGGCTCGCTCATAATTTGGAAGCTTTATGAGGCCGCGATGTCTCGAGCCGACCTAGCGATTGAGTCTCGGCAGGATTTCTATTTTTATGTCGATGAGTTCCAAAATTTCGCTACTTCATCGTTTGGGGAGATCTTGAGTGAGTCACGGAAGTATCGACTCTGTCTCACCTTCGCCAACCAGTTCCTGGGACAACTACCCGGCGGGGTTACAAACACGGTATTTGGAAATATAGCCAATTTAATCTCGTTTAGAGTTGGGGCAGAAGATTCCGCGGTGGTCGCGAACGAACTTAAGCCTCAAATAGGTGCCGACGACCTTCTCAACCTTGGATTACGTGAATTTTATGTCAAGATGAGCATCGACGGCGAGGTTCAAGAAGCTTTTTCAGGTAAAACTCTCGATGTTGCCTCGGCCGTGCGCAGGGATAATTTCGTCAAGGAGTGCATCGCTCATTCGCGTTCGAAATACTCGATCCCCCTGAGCCAAGCCGAGGAGCAACTCGCCCTGTCAGAGATTATGTCGCCGCGGGCGATGGGTTTTAGGTAGTCGCGCAAACGAGGTTCTACTCGCTCGGCGGAAGATCATGCCAATTTTACTCGGTTCACGATTCGATCCGCACCTGCTATGACTCTTATATATCGAGCGGACTGGTGCAATCGTAGGTAAGGATCCCGATTGCCTTGGCAGTGGTCAGCTGTCACCCTAAGCGCGGCTAAAGACTGGGTTTGAGTCGATGCATACTGTAGCACTATTTGGGTCTGGCAAGATTGGAGAGGCTATTACGCATCTTCTCTCGTCATCAGGTCGATACGCTGTAAAGGTGTGTGACGCTAATTTGATCTCCGCCCAACGCGTCGCAGCTCAGTGCAAAAACGCCGTATCTCATACATTGGATCTTTCCGACCCGGAAGCAGTCTCTTCACTACTTCAAGGATGCTCAGTTGTTATCAGCGCCCTACCGTTCTCTTGCAATCGTGTAGTAGCTCAGGTCGCGGCTCAACGAGGCGTGCACTATGCCGACCTTACTGAGGATGTCGAGACCACCCGATTTGTTTCCTCGGTCGCCAAAAACGCTACCAGCTGGTTTATGCCACAGTGCGGTCTTGCGCCGGGATTTATCAGTATCGCAGCAGCTCACCTGGTCACCCTCTTTGATTCAGTTGAAAGCCTTAAGCTTCGAGTGGGCGCCCTACCGATGTACCCCACCAATAAACTAAAATACAGCATTACGTGGTCTACCGTGGGGCTGATCAATGAGTATTGCAATCCGTGTGAGGTGATCAAAGACGGAGTAATAACGCACGTTCCCCCTCTACAAGGCCAAGAGTTCTTTTCTCTGGATGGAGACGAGTATGAGGCTTTCAACACATCAGGAGGCTTAGGCACCCTCTGCCATTCACTGCTGGGTAGAGTTCGAAAACTCGGTTACAAGACCATCCGCTATCCAGGCCACCGCGATTTGATGTCATTTCTTCTGCATGAGCTGACGTTTAATGACAACCGCGAACAACTGCGGGAAATTCTCGAGCGCAGCCTTCCCACCACGACACAGGATAAGTGCATTATACTCGTCGAAGCGATTGGACGGATCAAAGATAAAAACGTCCAAAAAACGTATGCCAGCACCGTGTACCACCAAACTTTCGCAGGCCTACACCTCGGGGCGATTCAAGTGACAACAGCTGCGGGAATCTGCGGCGCAGTGGACCTAGTTTTGAACGGAGCGTTGGGTAACCGCTCAGGCTTCATCAGAGTGGAGGAGATCCCTCTTAGGACTTTTCTTGCCAACGAATTTGGAAAGATCTATCTCGATGAGATGGCACTTCGAGACCTGTAGGGATAGGGCCCTATGTTTTCATCTCTTCATTTTTTGCAGATAAAAATTAGCTTAACGCGCCACCAATTATTGAGCGCTCTCTGCTGCTTTGTAACGATCTACGCCAAGCCGGTAGTTGCGGGGCCGGATACCATTCGAATGGCTGCAATCCTGCCGTTAAGTGGCGAGGGGGCAAGCTGGGGTCAAGCGATCAAAAATGGCATGGAGATGGCCTACGATAAGCTACCAGTCAACATACAATCAAAAATTGAGATCGTGTATGAAGATGACGCGCATTCTCCTCGAATGAGCATATCGGCGCTTCATAAACTTCTATCCGCAGGGCCGATTGATCTAGTTATTAACGAGTCATCTGCTACAGCCAAGGCTCTTGCTCCGATACTTGAATCTAAACATATTCCCCTCCTCGCCATCGCCTCAGATCCAGAAGTTGTTCATGGCAGAAATTTCGCGTTTAACTTCTGGGTAACTCCGGAAGAGGAAGCCAAAGTGCTACTATCTGAAATGCAGCGCAGAGGCTATCGGCGCATCGCTCGGATCACGACAACGCACCCCGGAACGTTAGCGCTAAACGAGGCGGTCGATGCTATTATGCCTCAAGATGTCAGTTTTATTCTTAATGAAGACTACTCGAGTGATGTCAGGGATTTTCGGGATTTCATCACGAAGCTCAGAAGTCGACAGAAAGACACTGACGCAGTCATGGCAGTCTTGACACCAGGGCAGCTGGGCATATTCAGTCGACAGCTCCGCCAGATGGGGGTTTTACTACCTCTTTTCGGCGGCGAAACCCTCGAGGACAATACTGAAGTAGTTATCTCTCAAGGTACGCTCGTCGGTTCATGGTATGTCAGTGCCGATGATGGAGCTGGCACCTTTCTTGATGAGTATCGGAAACGCTTTCCCGGTGCCTCCTCTGGGTGTGCCGCAAACGGACACGACGCTGTTCTGCTAATAGCTCGCGCAATAGAGCTTCAAACAAAGCCAGGTGCAATTCATGAATTCCTATCCCGTCTGCGTGACTTCTCGGGAGCACTTGGAAAGTACAGCAGCACCGACGATCATCGATTCAGCCTACCAGCACGAGTGAAGATCGTTACTCAAACTGGCAAATGACTTTCGTATCACTAAAAAACAGTTTAGTAGACCAAATTTAATTTCTCACAAAGCTTGATCATTATCACAACCAGTGGAACGCGGGTCTAGCAACAAGCGCGTTGTGGGGATTTCCAAATGAAATTTTGCATCGAAGGAAGGGGCTTCCAAAATTTTCGATAAATACCTCACTCTCTGGGTCGGCTATTCTGAGCTCAAGCACTAGGCTCTCCGAAGTCGCATAACACGACGTGGTGCTATCAAAACACTCCACGGACCAGGTCAGATTGGCTCGAATCCAAGTCAGACTATCTTGGTAGTAATCCGAACCGATATCCCTTGCCCCGTCCAGGATCCGCCTCACCTCTTGCTCAAGGGCAGAATACAAGAATGACGGTTCGCGAAAACCCGCCACGGCGCGCATGAAATGCTCAATTGCCTCAGCACGGCACGCAGACGGCACAAATACTCCGAGCGCAATATCCTCTCCTTCGCCTATCATCAAAACTCTTACCTCAGCTGCCGTGAATCGCTCAACACCTTGGACATCAACCAAAAGTCCCTGGGATTCCTCAGTTGCAATCGCCTGCACTACATTATAGTCAGGAAGCAGGTACGACTGTGTTTGGTCCTCCGCGAATGACAGCCAGCGCACCGCGAGAACCCCAGAAACATTACCCGAGCCTCCCCGCCGGATAGATATGCTCTGAACCTCCGGGCTATTGAAGTCAAACATTCCCTCTGCAATTACTCGTGAGACCGTATTATCCACGAACTCAACGGTGTCGGGATCTAACGTGATCAGTCCTCGACCGACCACACCGTATCGCTCAAAGAATAAGTCATCAAGAGATTCTTGTGGGGCGAGCGGGGCGTCTACGAGAGTCTCCGCTAGCTCTGAACCTACTGCGGTCTGAAAGCAAAAGGTCTCAAGCACAGGCGTCCCCTGGGAGCTCTCCGCTCTAACATCAAAAGAAAAAAATTGCAGGTCGCACTTTGCTCGCTCTGAAGACCTCTTCTCTTGCTCCAACATGCCCGCGCTTCTCCCTGTATCAATGTCAGAACACAGAATGGACTAGGAGCGCAGAAGACTCAAACCATTTTTTCATTGAATCGAAGTACCAGGGAATTTGAACTCTTACCCCAATTTCTCATGAATCTTGCTATGCTCGTCGTGAAAAATGGGGGGGAACAAAACACTCTCATGTAAGATGCCGGTCAGGGATCCATCAATTCAAAAGCAGATTGCCCTTCGATTACCGGCATATCAAACCGAACATTCAAGAAAAACATGTTTGACCGTCCAACGGGCGCACCCTATATTTTAAGCTCACAAAGCAGTTAATGAGACTCGAAATGAGGCATACACTCAAAAGCTAGCAGGCTTTTCAACTTTTATAGACGCAACCCTGGCACCGTCAGGGGGAGCACCGAAAATTAAAAAGCCGAAGTAATGTTGAGTAGATGTGCCATTTTCAGGCCGGCGCCTACTTTTTTAACTTTAAAGACTATCTCGAATGAACACCCCTAGACCCGCAATCGCAACCTCTTCATCAGACTTTTGGCTTGTGGGAGGACTATCAATAGTAGCCCTCTCGTTGCTCGCGGCGTTAACTGTCACCGATTCAAGCCAACTAGTTCTTAGGAAGTACATCATCTTGACAGTTCTCCTAAACGGCACTCATTTTCTAGCATCGTACCGACTTCTTTATTCTTCCAGAGCTTTCGCACTCACATATCCGTGGGCTTCTATATATGTCCCTGTGATCCTCATCATCTATGGTTTCAGCGCACTGATACTCACGATCCCATATCCCTCTCTGACTTTACCGGTGGAGCTTTTACTAGCCACGGCGTCGCTATACCTAGCACTCCACTACACTGGTCAAGTGTGGGGCATGATGGCATCTTTTGCCTTCCTTGATGGGGTTCGATTTCAGCCGAACGAAAAGCGGATCCTGCGACTGTGTCTACGAGTTATGGCAATGTGGCATGCGGTGTGGGCCCTTCGACTCTTATGGAAACCATCCCTTGGTCTGGCTCGTTACGTAGACCTACTCACATATACCCTCAATATCTTGGGGCTACTCTCTCTGGTTATAGGGATGCTCTGCTTGGCCTCAGTAGGGCGCACGCAGGGGCAGCGAGTCACAGCGAGAATAGTAGTCCCATACCTTGCGCTGCATGTTTGGTACGCTTTTCTTTACGCCTTCCCGCAATCCATCTTCTGGGTTCAGATCTTTCACGCCCTGCAGTACCTACCATTCCCTTTTCGTGTAGAGCTCAATCGAGCATCTGAAAATCTCCAGTCGGCACATACGCTGGCTTCGGGGCTCGCCTATTGTGGCACCTTGGTCGGGCTCAGCGCGATTATCTTTGGCTATCTCCCCTGGTCCGCGGAGGCAACTAGCGTAGGCGCTCAGTCTACATGGTCGGTCATAGCCGCTATAATTAATATTCACCACTATTTTATTGATGGGTGTATTTGGCACATAAGCAATCCGGTGGTCCGGCAGGAGCTATTTGCCCACACACAGCACAGATAAAATCACTCACCGAAACAATCAGTTTCATTTTCTGACTTTTTAAGGCTGTCGAAGTCGGTATACGATGTGGGAGTACGGAGCGGAAAGGTTGAAAAAGCTGAGACTAGCAAACCTCTCTTAAATAATTCGTGCACGTGTGTCTTTTTCTCAACTAACGCCCCCATGGAGAAGCTTCTCCGCCACCCCTTGTTCTATCCAATCGTAGTTTTAGCGATCTCGTACTGCACTTACCTGCACGACTTTGGCAGCCCGTCAAACTTCTTCTGGGACGAGAACTATCACATAGCGAGCGCTGAGAAATTCCTTAGCGGTACATTCTTCCAAGAGCCTCATCCTCCACTTGGAAAGCTGCTAATTGCTCTTGGAGAGAGGATCGTTCATCCCCGCAGCAACTTGGCAGCCATGCACAACACTATGCACGCCACTGGTCAAAATGCCCCGGCTTCATTCGTGGGATTCAGACTCTTTCCTACTCTCTTAAGCTTCCTCGGTGCCCTTGTTTTTTATCTGCTCATGCTTGAGATTACTTCGAGCTCTCGATTGGCATTCGCGCTATCGTTTCTCTATCTGTTCGATAATGCGCTGATTGTACACCTCCGCTCAGCTATGCTCGAGGGGCCTCAATTATTCTTCTTGCTGTTATTTTTTCTACTCGCGTTACGGTTGTCCCGAGCTCAGAGAGGGACTGAGCTCCTAGCGATAGGAGCCGGCCTCGTTTTTGGAGCGGCTGTTAACACTAAAATTAATTCTCTGGATTTTGCTCCGTTTTATGGGTGGGCTTTCTGGAGATGGCGTAATGACCATCGCAATCTTCTACGACACACAGCCCTAACAGCAGCCTCGCTCGTCATAATTACTACCCTTGTGTGGGGTGCGACATATTACCTATCGCGCACTATCAACCCTAAATTGGAAAACAAAGGCTTTTTCAGCGCATCACCGGAGCTTCAAAGCGCTCTAACCTCTACAGTGCCCCAACCAGCCTCTGGGATTTTCTATCTCATGCGAGACTATTTTAGTTTTTTGCGACGATACACGAGGGGAGTTCCTAAACTTAATTATTGCAAAACAAATGAAAATGGTAGCTATCCCCTTTTATGGCCGATTGGGGCAAGGGCGATAAGCTATCGCTGGAACCGAATCGGTGACACCACTCAGTATCTGTACCTCGTAGTAAACCCTGCAATCTGGTGGAGTAGTCTGGCAGCTCTACTGATCACCGGAAGCTTGTTAATTACGCGAGCGGTCGGACTTCGTTCGTATGTGATGCCGCGGGAAAATTTGCTTACCTTCCTGTTTTTTTTATACCTCGCATACATGGCCACCGTGCTAAAGGTTCCGCGAGTTCTGTATTTGTATCATTATTTTATTCCGCTCCTGCTCTCCTTTGGAATGCTTGCAATTCTTCTCGCTGACCTCAGCAATGTAGGAGCACTGGCTTCGTGGAGTCAGCAACGAAAGCGCTCCGTGTTAGTTGGTTGGTGCTCTGCTTGCCTCCTCTCGTTCCTCTTTTTTAGCCCCCTCACCTACTATCGGCCCCTCACCGCGGATCAGTTCGCCAAGCGGTCTCTGTTGAGTGCGTGGGACCTTACGTGCGCTGAGTGCTCCTCGGTTGATCCGATAGCGCGCCCGATTGAGGAAAATAAAGGCGGACTTACCTCAAAACGAGAATGGTTACTTCACATCGAGCCACTTACTTCCCAGAGGGTTGCTCAACAGTGGGGCGAACCGCGCGAGGGGCGGTCAGTAACTGGCGAACTCGTTACGGTCGGTGGCACAGAGTATCCAAGGGTTCTTGGCGTTCATGCTGAATCAGAGGTAGTGTTTTCGCTCAAACGAGAATTCGCGATATTCTCGGCGAACGTCGGGCTACCGGACTACATCCTTCTGCGTAAAGAGGATAAACCTCATGCCACAGTGGAGTTCTCAATATTCGGGGACGGCAAACGCTTGTGGACGTCAGGACTCGTTAAAGCCGGCGAACCCGCTCGCACAGTGAAGCTCGACGTTTCTGAGGTAAAAGAGCTTACTCTCTCAGTAACTGATGCTGGAGACGGGAACAGCTATGATCACGCATGCTGGTTGGATCCTAAACTAGAGAGGACCGGAACACTCAAACCCAAAAATTGAATTCCGGGTTTGGTGGCTGAGATCCTCAACCGAATCAATCAAATATCACAGATTTTCTTTAGCGATTTGCAAAAGTCCGTGCCAGTAAAGCTGGAAAGTCTCTTGCCGTAAATCACTATAGGTTATTGTTTTGATTCGCATCCGCGAATCGATAGCATTCTCCATACGCCAACATATCGCCACGGACTTTTGGAGAGTGCCATAGCTTTTTTTACAGGCTATCGGCGTCATACCAGTGCTACAGGCGAGGGCTCGCAGGGGGATTACGTTATGCCAGAACTTTCTCAAACATATCTAATCCGCGATCGAGGTCAGACTTAGATATGGTAAGCGGTGGCGCTACGCGAATTGTATAGCCTCGCGTATCCTTAGCCAAAACTCCCTCAGCCTTCAATTTTTTGCAGAAATCCTTGGCTTTGCCGGCGGCTGGATCGATATCGATTCCAAACCAAAGGCCTCGCCCTCGAATTTCCCGCACCGCACTTAGCTTCATACTGCGCAACCGATCGAGTCCGTAAGCACCTAGCTCGGCTGAACGCTCATGCGGCTTCTCCTCGTTAATTAGCGCGATAACCTCACGAGCTATCGCGCAAGCAAACGGATTACCCCCTAGTGTACTACCGTGGGTGCCGGGGGTAAAAACCTTCATAACATCATCATCAGCCGCAATCGCTGATACCGGAACAATACCCCCTCCCAACGATTTAGCCAGAATGTATATATCCGGCTGCACCCCCTCGTGCTCACAGGCAAAAATACGACCGGTGCGACACAACCCAGTCTGAATCTCATCTGCGATCATTAAGATATTTCGCCGGGAGCAGATCTCGCGCACGGCTTTCAGATATCCATCAGGTGGAATGATAATTCCCGCCTCACCCTGAATCGGCTCAAACAGAACTGCTGCTGTAGAATCAGTGATAGCGTCCTCAAGTGCAGTGGCATTACCGTGCTCAATGGCACAAAATCCTCCTGCAAAGGGCCCGAAACCACGACGACTATCCTCGGAGGTACTAAACCCGACGATGGTTGTGGTCCTTCCGTGAAAATTCTCTCGACATACTAGAATCTGAGCTTGATCGTGAGGGATTCCCTTAACTTCGTAACCCCACTTGCGAGCAGCCTTTACCGCGGTCTCTACCGCTTCTGCTCCGGAGTTCATCACTAACACTTTGTCTTTGCCGCACAACTCAGCGAGCTCTTTACACAGGTACCCCACGTTTTCAGCATAGAACGCTCGACTAACTAGGGTTAAGGTATCCAGCTGCTGATGGGCAGCTTTTGTGATACGGGGGTTGCGGTGGCCAAAATTGAGTGCACTGTAAGCACTCAAAAAATCTAAGTACCGGTGACCATCAACGTCCTCTACCCACGCACCCTCACCTGATCTGATCATCACATCAAGTGGAGCGTAGTTGTGGGCCGAGTATCGTTCGGTCAATTCAATAAGCTCATCAGCACTTGAGGCATCGGAGCCCCGAAGAGTTAAGATCTGTGTTAACCAGTTCCTCATGTCCTCAAGTATAGCGCAGGTGAGCCTGCCCCGACCAGCGAATAACGGGGAGAGACCGGTGTAACTGTCAGGACTCAAGCCGTCTTGGGAGCTCGAAGCTTATACTCAAAACTTCGCAAATCCCGGGAATCGCGGGAAGGGAATCACATCTCGCACATTCTGCATCCCGGTGATGTACATCAAGAGTCTCTCAAAACCCAGCCCGAAGCCGGAGTGCGGTACGGTTCCAAATTTGCGCAACTCGAGGTACCACCAATAGGCAGCCTCATCGAGCCCCTGATCACGGATCTTCGAGAGCAAGACCTCGTGCCGCTCCTCGCGCTGCGATCCCCCGATAATCTCGCCCAGCCGAGGCACCAGGACATCCATGGCTCGGACGGTCTTCCCATCCTCGTTGAGTCGCATGTAGAAGGCCTTTATCTCCTTCGGATAATTCACCACGGTAATAGGACCCTTCACATACTCCTCAGTCAGAAATCTTTCGTGCTCTGATTGCAGATCAATACCCCATGTCACAGGGAACTCAAACGAGCGGCCACTTTTTTGTAAGATTGAGATGGCGTCGGTGTAATCGATCCGGGTAAAAGCAGACTCAGAGACGTTGCGTAAATTATCTACGTGCCCAGGCGTTATCCATTCTTGAGATGCTAGGAATTCGATCTCTCTTGGGCATGCGTGGAGGACTTTCTTGATTACTTCTTTGACGAACTCTTGTGCCAATTGCGCGTTATCGTCTAATTCGTAGAAGGCCATTTCTGGCTCAATCATCCAGAATTCCGCTAAATGCCTGGTGGTGTTTGAATTCTCAGCTCGAAACGTCGGGCCGAAAGTGTATATCTTTGAGAGCCCCATGGCGCAGACCTCTCCCTCCAGTTGACCAGACACTGTAAGACTAGCGGGCTCCTTAAAGAAATCCTGCGAGTAATCAATCTTCCCGTTCACACGCGGTGGGTCTTGCATATTAAGCGTTGAGACGTGGAACATCTCTCCAGCACCCTCGCAATCCGAGGTGCTGATAATCGGAGTATTGATATAGAAGAAGCCTCGCTCTTGAAAAAATGTGTGCACCGCAAATGCAGCCGCTGAACGCACTCTCAATACCGCACCGATGGTATTCGTGCGAGGACGAAGGTGTAGCACCTCTCGAAGGAACTCAAGCGTGTGTTGCTTTTTCTGAAGCGGGAATTCCTCTGGGTTGGCCTCACCGATTAACTCAAACCAGCTCACCTGAAACTCGTACCTTTGCCCTTTGCCCGGGGACAGCACCAGCTCCCCCCGCGCCCGAATTGAGGCTCCGGTTTGAAGCCTCGGAATATTCTCTGAGTACCCCGGTAGAGCTGGATCAATCACGAGCTGGATGCCTGCGACAGCAGTTCCGTCCGATAACTCAATAAACGAAACACGCTTGGACTGCCGATGTGTCTTTATCCAACCGCCAATCTCGTGCTGTCCCAGAGCAACTTTATCCTCGCTAATATCTCGAATTGTAACCAGTTTTGTCATACCCTTACCCCCTCTGACGCTATACCACCCTTCTGGGCAAAGCTGCTAGCCTAGGCTCGCACTCAAGGCATAGGTCACGGGGCACCTTGATCCCCCCCTCTAAACCCGATACTCTCCCCGAACTGAAAACGATTGATATCGGGGTGTAGCTCAGCCCGGCTAGAGCACTAGTTTTGGGAACTAGGGGTCGGAGGTTCAAATCCTCTCACCCCGATTCTTTTCAGCATGTTAGGCTATTATTTGGCGCCTTCTGTCTCACTTAATCCGCTATTACAGTATGATTTTCGGTTCCATAACCGAATCTTGTCATCCTAATAGGCGCACCCTCGAGCAACTTTACTCTTCAAGATTCGATTATCGCGGGGTGTGCTGAGGAGAACGCGGAATGACCCCCATGAAAAATACCTTACTTTCAGTAGTGGCCCTCGTATGTGCAGCTGAGGTCGGAGTTCATCTCGTTCGACGCCTTCGCCACGAGCCGTCGATGACACCAGCCCAGGCCCAGGTAGCCTCTGCGAACACCTCTGCTAACCGGGAGCGAAAGGTAGAGCAAAAACACGTCGCCCGGGATGCAACAACTCAGGCGCTCTCACCAGATCGAGCCTCTATTGATCGCTCAGTACTTGATCGCTCAGCACTGCTGGAATCCCTTGAGAAAGCTCCTTCTGAGTCTCAGGGGGATGATGAGAACGGTGAAACGGCAACCGCAAAAGCAAATTCTAACACCAACCTGTCACGCAATCCATTCGTTCCTCTCTCCTATAACGGAAAGCGCCAGTTGGATGATCTCTCTCCGCTAACTTCGACTGAACTCTCAGATATGCGCCTTGCTGCTGTAATAAAAGATTCCGCGGGTGACTACTCAGCGTCTGTAGAAACAAAACAGGGAAGGAATTTGATCGTAAAGCGTGGAGCCCACATCGGCACTCGTGGCGGGCAAGTGGTACAGATTACTTCGTCGCGCGTGATCATTTCTGAACTGATCCAGGATCAATTGGGGAAAAAATCAGTTCGCTTTCGTGAACTCGCGATGAGAGCGCCTCCACCCACCTCTGGTCTAACGAGCCGCTAAAAGGACCTAGCCCCCCGGGGGAGGGGGGCTCTGGCTGAAGATTCAGGCGCGATTTCAGGTATGCAGCACCGCGGTAGAGATATGCTCTGTATAGAGCATTTCCACGGGCAGCTCCTACTGTAACCCCTTTCGGTAAAATCCTGCTCAAACAATACTAGCAGGGTGGTGAAAAAGGGTTCCGTCGTGAGCATTTTGAGAGTTTTGACGAAACGAGGCGGAGATGACGAAAAAACCGCAGACGTATCTTCTGCGATACGTTGAGGATTTTTTCGGCGTCGCCAACGACGTTGCAGGCAAACTATCGAAATGCGCAACAGGAAATCATGTTTCACCACCCTGCTAGCTATGCACCGGCTCTCCTCTTATACGTGACTAACGAATGCTTCTCTCATCGCCCGTCATCGATCTGATTCATGTCGTCCTTGTCGAACCCCAGGACAGCCTCAATATCGGTTCTGTCGCCCGCGCCATGATGAACCTGGGCTTTCGCCACCTTCATCTCGTTCGTCCCCGAGATTTTTCGATTGAAAAAGCGCTCGTGACTGGGAGGTGGGCCGAAGATCTGATTAGAAATGCAACTACTCATGACTCTCTTTCGACCGCAATCGCTCACATGCAGGATATTATTGGATTCTCATCTCTCGACCGCCCCAATCGGGGACAACCCACCCCCCTGCCCGATTGGGTTACGGAGCTGGCGCAGAATCCACCTAAACCAACTGCTTTGCTTTTTGGTCGGGAGGATACGGGGCTTCCTAACGAAGCGATTGAGCAATGTCGAATACTAGTGAGGATTCCATCGCGGGAGGAATACCCGGCTTTTAACTTGGCTCAATCAGCGCTACTCGTTATGTATGAATTATCTCGCTTGAAGTGGCCTATGCTACCTGTGCAGCACGAGGAGCTACCCTCCTGGAATCAATATGATCAACTCGATCGGGTTTGCACAGAGGTCATGAGCGCCTCGGGCTTTCATAAACGAAAAGAGGGAGATCCAACAGCCGCTCTCGTTAAAAATATGTTTAGACGGATCAAAATGAGCGAGTCCGAGATGCGAGTTATGCTCGCGCTGTTCAATCGAGTGCGAATTGCGTTGCGGCGCGGAGAAGAATAGGCACTCCAGTGTCCGCGCCTTTTAAGGAATCTACTTGTGTCCGAGATACACGTATCCCACGGAGCTGGCAGGTCATCTTTTGACACAACAACGTACTCAAAAGCTCTGCCATGATATCGCAGAAGCCCGACTACCTACGCGTCGCGTTTATCGATGGGTTTTAATTTTCCGCAAAGCCGTGAAACAAAGCGTTGAGCACTCGCTCAAACGAGAGACGAAAAGCCCCGGGGCCATCGGTGCATTTCAGGGAAGATGTAACGCGCGGGGCATGGCAGCAGGACGAGCAACCCTGAAGCGCTTAAGACTAGAACGAAAATACAAATCAGCGATTATTTTCGATTCATTACTAACGCGAAATTCAAAAACAAAGGCCAGGAGACTTTACCCTACTCTCTTACGAGCTAAGGTACACCGTCAAGCGCCTTGCTCGCCATAGCTTGCTGGAGCACAGGCGGCAACTCCTCAAACTTCAGATTGCAAACAAAAAATAATAAACCTCGCACAAAAGTGATAATTCGCTACATCCCCGGAAGTAGTAGGAGGTTCCGAATATTAGTAGCATTTTGCTCACAAGTAAGTTCTCCGTGCTCTTTTTGGCCACTTCAAACCCTATAGTAAAGCTGCAGATCGAGGACTTCGCCCCTCACTTGACCTATCTACCCTCAACCATCATCGGCGTGCTACTGCAGTTCAACTACTTACAAAATGGGATTAATCTTTTTAGCAATTCTATACTTTTCGCTCGGTCATTAGCTCTAGTTGGGGTAGGCTCCTCCCACATTCGGTCGTTTTAATAGCCCGAGTATCAACTAGGTAATAGAGGAATTGAGCGCATGGGGTGCGAATACAATCAGGGCGACTCGACTTTGAACCAGGTCGGACGGGAAGCAGAAAAGAGCGGTGGATTTTCCGAGTCGGAAGTATCGCTACCCCGTGAACTTCTAAAACCCTCCTGGCCCATCACCCCTGTTCGAACGGAGCGGCAGCTTGCACAGCTCGTTGCCAAACTAGCCAGGGCCGAGGTCTTCTCCGTCGACACGGAGACGTGGGGACCGCGGGTTTTATCAGATAAACTTTGCCTTATTCAGATCTCCATCCCAGCGAGCGAGTTAGGAGCACGGAGAGCCGCCACTGGTGGCGAGACCTACCTCGTCGATGTCGTAGCTCTGGAGGGCCTTGCGACGAGCGAGGGCAAGGGACGAAACCCTCTCTTGCCTCTGCGAAAAGTCCTCGAAGACAGGGACAAAACCAAGGTCATCCACCATGCTCAATTCGAGCGGGGGCAATTTCAAAAATACGGGATCGAGATTGACGGGGTTGTTGATACCAAAAACGTCGCAAAAAAAATTCGTCCTGATCTCGTGAGCCATTCCCTGCAAGCGTGTGTGTACGAGATCTTGGGCCGCGAGATGAGTAAAGAGGAGCAGACCAGTAAATGGATTCAGCGTCCTCTCTCCCCGTCTCAGATCGAATACGCGGCGCTCGACTCAGAAGTGGTGCTTCATCTACTTACGAAACTCCGCGCCCTTGAAAAAGAAGCCGAACCGATGCCTGAGTGGGGTCTAGACACTCTTCTTGAAAAGCTCGGCGAGGCCCGCCGAGAGCGAACGGCTCTTGTAAGTGAGGGCGGTGTTAGAACTGCTTTCCGTCTTCTTGATGATATCATCGAACAAAATCGCACGGCGCTCACCAACACGTTATACTACGAAGCGGAGCACGGAGTAGTTTCGAACTATCGAGGGGCCTATGGAGTTGCAATGTATAAACGCTCGCCGGCCGAAGAAGTGAGTATCACAAAATTAAACGAGCTGGTGCCGAATCTCGTACCGGAGGTGGTGCGAGAAATAACCACCAAAAAAGCCCTCGGTGGCGCGCTAAAAGAGCTCGGCCGAAAGGACGAGCTTGATGATATTTGGGAGGAGATCAACGTGGCAACCGGTGCGCGAACTTCGCCGAAACTCGTCATCGAGCTTGTGGGTGAGCCGAAACCGGCGAGGGCCGCGGCGAAGAAAAAAACTCAGCAAGGAGCCAATGATATCCCACCCCCAGAGATCTCAAAAGAGGAGGCGATGCACGCAATCCTCGAAGCTGAGATCGGGAAACTCCAGATCATTAGGAACAACGACCTCGGCGACAAGCTTGCGATCGCGGAAGGGCGCATCGCACGCTACGCTGAGCGGATACTTGAGCTCTTAGAAGCGGAGGCGCCACACTCAGCGGGGCATTCCTATTCTGGCCCCCACGGGACCGCCGCGTTTACGACCGGTGAGGTGCGCACCCTGGATATCGAACACTTAAAGTCTGAATACCCCGAGATTGCCGAGCGGTGTCTTACCCCGACGCTCACCAAGGGACGGCTCATCGCGGCGCTGCGCGATTCGGGCGCGGACCCCGCAACCGCTGACAAGATTCTAGCCCAGGTTTTCCGAAAAACCGACGAATTACGACCTCCTCGGATCTATATTGTACCCAATTACGGCCTTTTCTATAAAGGTGTTGAGCTCGATCCCGAGGTCGAGTCTTCAGGTGACGAAGACGATTTTGACGAACCGTTATGAACCCACACAGGCAGTCCCCTACACCCAAGCCAAATCCTATCGATCCAGGGGGCGAGGGAACGAAAGATTCAGACAAGATCTTAAAGGAGGTCCGTGCCCAGATTAAACTCGGAGCGCTTCAAGCCAAGCGGCTTCAAGGGCGTGATAGTACAGCTCCGAAGGCTTCGCTGGTGGTGTATGCTGAGCCGACCCTAGAGGAACTTTCGGGCTCTAAGCTCGTTCGCCGTGAACGCACTGCGCTCGCAATCGCTGAGAGGCACGGTCTCTCCGCGGTAACCGGTCGGGTGCTCGCGCACCGCGGCTTTAAAAACGACGAAATCCTCGATGCATTTCTTACGCCAAAGTTGGGTAATTACACCTCTAAACTGGGTGATCTCAAGGGACTTCGCACCGCAACGAAGCTCATCACCGGGGCGGTGAAAGCGCAAAAGTCTATCTCCGTTATCTGCGACTATGACGCCGATGGAACGACATCGGCGGCTATATTGAGCCGGTTTATAAGAAGCCTTGGAGGCAAGGTGCATCTCTTTTCCCCCGATCGGAATCGAGAGGGGCACGGGCTAAACGTCGCTCGGGTTGAGGAGGCAGCGGCGCGCGGCAGCGGGCTCATTGTCGCTCTCGATTTCGGCACGAAGAGCCATACGGAGCTCACTAAAGCTCGCGCACTTGGGATGAAAACGGTGGTGATCGATCACCACCATAAGCCGGGCGGACCTGCGCTTCCGGTCGATGCTCTTATCAACCCTCGCCAAGATGGGTGTGGCTTTAATCACGAGGATGTTTGCTCAGCGGGGCTTACATGGCTTGTGGCATGGCACCTCCGCACCCACCTTATGAAAGGTAGCGATCCGCTCCTTCGGGAGCGGGCGAAACGCTCAAACGTTCGATCATTACTCCCCCTTGCAGCCCTTGGAACGATCGCCGATGTGGTGGAGCTTACCCCGTGTAACCGAGCGATCGTAGCTGCGGGGCTCGGTGAGCTTGATCGCACCAGGATAAAGGGTCTTCAGGCGTTAAAAGGTCTTGCCGGTATCACCGGGCCTGCAACCGCGCAGGATTTAGGCTTCGGTCTCGGCCCACGGCTAAATGCCCTCTCCCGGATGCTTCGCACCACGGAGGGGAAAAAGACTGCGGGTCAGGTGATGGTGGAGCTTCTGACCACCCCCTCCAGGAAAAGGGGCTACGAGCTCGCGGAGCTCGCCGACACGAAAAACAAGGAGCGTAAAGAGCTTGAGAATCTCCTCGCAAAAAAGATTATCGAGAAGGTCGAGGCGAGTGGCGCGCTTCCTTCCGTGCTTTTTGTGTCTGAGCATGAATTTCACGGTGCGATCCAGGGGATAATCGCAGCGCGGCTCGTCGAGCGATATAACCGGCCGGCGTTTGTGATGCGCTCGGACGATGCGGGTCTCCTGGTCGGTTCGGCGCGGGGTGTACCGGGGGTGCACCTAGCAAGAATCCTCGAGAAGACGAAACACCTTATCGAGCGGGGTGGTGGGCATCCGGGAGCCGCTGGATTCTCAATCCGTGCTGAGAACCTACCCGAGTTTGAAAAAGCGGTGACGAAACTTGTAAACGCGGCGCTCAACGGAGGCGAGGCGAAGCGGATCGAACTCGCCGATGTGGCGGTGACAGTGCGAGAGTTAAGCGCCGCGGGGCCGCACCTGATGGATGAGTTTAAGCTTATTGAGCCGTTCGGGCGGGGGAACCCCGCGCCAAAGCTCTTCGTTGATCGGTTAACGGTGGCATCGATCGAGCGGCTCGATAACAAGCACCTCAAGGTGTGGTTTCGCCAGGGCGACGATTATATCTACGGCTTTTTTTGGCGAAATCGAAGCCATCCAGCGCTCTCGGTCGGCGCCATGGTGGACGTCGTGGCAAAACCGTTCCTCGAAACCCGCAACGCCGATCATAACCGGGATAAGCAAAGGATAAAACTCGAGCTGTTGGCAATAAGAGCCACCCCGCTCGGGTAGGTAGACGCTGCGGGGCGCACAATTCCAACTGTTCTGCGCGCCCGCCACATCGGTTTATCATCACGATGAATCGTTCGCGGATGGTGGAGGACGAGAGCCCTCTCGAGCCTGATTCAATCAACATCGGCGCACGAGACCGGCTCGACAGATTCTCGCTCTCCAAATTTCTCTCTACCCGGGCTACTGCCTTACCACGGCGCAATGCGGTTTTAAGTTGTGTATGAGCTATCTCGCTTGTAGCAGCTCATGCTATAGTGATTTGCAAAGGTCCGTGCCAGTAAAACTGGCAAGGCTTTTGCTCTAAATCACTATAGGTTATTGCTTTGATTCGCATCCGCGAATCAATAGCGTTCTCCGAAAGCCCCAACTTCGCTCTGGACTTTTGGAGAACGCTATAACTGTGCAGGATAAAGAGCTACCCTCCTGTAATCAATGTGATCAACTCGAGCGGGTGTGGGCAGAGGTCATGCACGCCTCAGACTTTCATAGACGAGAAGAGAGCTCTAACAAGCACTATCATAAAAACATGTTTAGGGGGAACAAAATCAGCGAGTCCGAGATGCGAGTTATTCTCGCGCTCTTCAATCGAGTGCGAATTGCATTGCGACGCAGAGAAGAATAGGCGCTCCGTTACGAGCGCTATCTACCAAATTCACGGACGAGCCTCTTACCACACAGTGCATCGAATCACAGGAATGGGTTGCTCTTCCTCATCGACTCAAATACACGAGCCACGATGTTACAACTAAAAAAACCGGTAAAATATCTCAGAAGCTCCTAGCCCTGATCGATAGCCCTACGTGCCACTACGTGTCGCAGCAACACAACATTTACTCCTTTTTATTTTTCTTAATTGGGCATAAAGTTAAGCTCTACATGCTTGGAGAATCTGATGCAAAACAAATTTAAGTCTCTATCGCCCAGTCTGCAAAAGTTCATCATCCCAGAAACCACCCTAACCAAAAAAGCTCCGCTTTCGAAAGCTCTCTCCCAAAGCGGTAAAGGATCAGTATCCCGCTACGCCGAGCTAACGCTGAAACACTGCAACGGCGGAGCTACTCTGCAAGCGGCTCATTGGCTCAAAGAGCATCTCGACAAGGGCGGCAAGCTTGTCGTTACTATTTCGGGAGCTTTAAGCTCTTTTCAGGTAGGGGTGATGCTGTCAGAGCTTGTTCGAAAAAATAAAGTTCACCTCATCTCCACTACAGCAGCAAACCATGAGGAGTCGTTTTATCGGTATGTTGCTCACTCTCACTACGCATACATTCCTCGCTACACTGAGCTTACGCCGAAACAGGAAGCCGAGCTGAGGGACGCGGGGCTTCGCCGAATTACTGACACATTTCTTCCAGAAGATGAGAGCGTACGGATAATGGAGCCTCACCTCGTGCGAATGTGGAAGCAGGCTCAAAAAGAGGGCACACGTTATTTTCCGCACGAGTATTTTAGGAAGTTATATTCAGAACGATTAATTAAACCCGACTCCAGGGCTAATCCGCATGACTGCTGGACCTACGCCGCATACGAAAAGAAGATACCGATCGTGATTCCAGGATTCGAGGATTCAACAATGGGTAATATCTTCGCGAGTTATACCTACCAAGGAAAATACCGGCAGGAGAGCGGAGCCTATCTCGATCAGAATATCATGAAGAGTGGCCTTGAGTACTTCACATTTATGTATGACTGGTATCTAGATACGAGCAAAAAATCTCCGATTGCATTTCTCCAGCTCGGAGGAGGCATTGCAGCTGACTTTCCAATCTGCGCGGTCCCCTCTATTAAGCATGACCTAAAGCTGCGTAACGTGCGTGATTGGGCTGGTTTTATCGAGATTGGCTCGTCTCCGATGTCGTATGGGTCATACTCTGGAGCCGGAGGAAAGGAGAAGATCACGTGGGATAAGCTTTCAACCTCAAGCTACTATCAGATTATTCAGAGTGACGTGACAGTCGCGTTTCCATGGATCGCCGCTATCATTCTTGGATTGTAGAGTGCCCGTGGTCTCTATCCCGAAACTTTTTCACGGTGAGGAACCCGAGCTTCGTGAAAAATTGGGGCTAGTCCCTAGGTCACCTCATGAAACCTGCAGAATCTGCCACTACGAGCTTTGTGATTGCTCTTATGCCCGTTTAATAATTACTACGCCAATGAGCAGAAGGAGCGCTCCGACTAGCTTCATAGAGTTTATGGGTCTCGCAGAAAATCCCACCCACCCAAAGTGATCGATAATCATTGAACCAAAAATCTGTCCGGATATTATAAGCCCCAGCGTCAGCAGCATTCCCAGATCGCGACTGGCAACCGCTACCGTGGCCACGAATGCCGCCCCAATCACGCCACCTAACCAAGCCCACACCGGCACCTGGATGATGCTGGACGGCGCGGGAAGGGGCACCCGCAACCCTATGAGCAAGACTACAAGCGAGAGCAGACCGATGGTGAAGTTGAGCGTCGAAGCCGTAAGGGTGTGCCCGAGCGACTCTCTTAGCTGAGCGTTCATTCCTGCTTGCACAGCAGTGCCAGCCCCAGCTAACACAACCGCTATAATTAGCGCTATCTCCATATGAATCTCCTCATTATCCCCGGGTAGCTCGATGGATGTCACCTACTTTGTACCATTCAGGGCAGCGAAGACGTTATCAAGGGTCTCTCGCGATGCCAACCGGTTTCTCTCGGAGAATCCGAAGCCGAATTCAATCTTCCCTGCGCATAACTCCCGCCAGGCATGGTCAGCAAAGTCATCGAGAGGAGCTCCATCGTCATGAAGCCCTGGGCCGCCAAGATCCGTGTTAACTTTTGGTGGGATCACCTCAATGACTTCTATGTGGGTATCCCGCAATTGGTGCCGCAAACTAAGCGAAAAGGAGTGGAGGGCGGCTTTCGTGGCGCAATAGGTTGACATGAAAGCAAGCGGAGCAAATGCCAAGCCCGATGAGACATTTATTATCGAAGCAGCCGGTTTAGACATCAAGAGCTTTATAAAAAGCATCGAAAGATGCATCGGCGCTTCTAGGTTAGTGGCAATTTCACGCCTATGCGCCGCCCAATCCTGCCCGTCTATGAGGGAAGGCGGGCGATTTTGAATACCAGCATTGTTCACCAGAACATCGACATCAGGATGGCATAATTTCACGTAGTCAAAAAGTCGCAGACGCTCCTCTTCCACCGAGAGATCACAGGCAAATGTTATCATCCTCGCATCGTCCGCCCGAGCAGCCTGCAGCCTCTCCTCTCTTCTTCCGCAGATAATTACTTTATTACCGGCCGTTATAAACCGCTTTGCCAGCGCCAGACCGATCCCCGTTGCTCCGCCGGTTATTAAGACCGTTCTATTCGAGTATTTCACTTCGGTAGCGCCTTTTGAAGCAATTCGTTGCAACGAGGAGAGCCCTGGCGATTACTTATCGAAGGTAAAGCGCCCCGAGGGTTCGGGGGCGAAAAGCCCCTTGGTCGTCATTCGCATCTCTGCTTTAGCAGAGTGCGAATAGAAACTTTTACTCCGGGGTCCAGGGGGCGAAAAGCCCCTTGGTCGTCATTCGCATCTCTGCTTTAGCA
>Ga0214923_10002999_pt1 | contig 21616 bp, 22 predicted proteins | sample LL1510_MetaG_FD_177993 | JGI IMG/M metagenome (GOLD analysis project Ga0214923, IMG submission 177993) | Freshwater microbial communities from Lake Lanier, Atlanta, Georgia, United States - LL-1510 | ecosystem: Environmental > Aquatic > Freshwater > Lake | place: USA: Georgia | collected...
ATCTCTTTTTGCCGCCGCATCATATGTTCGCGTGATTGAAGAGCGGCAAGGTCAAAAAATCGCATGCCTCGAGGAGATTGCCTGGCAGCAGAGTTGGATATCTAACAAAGAACTAAAGCTTCTCGCATCTAAATATGGTGGTGCGCCATATGGGGCTTATTTATTTAATTTACTTAATTAGTGCAGAGTAATCTAACTACCTAAAATGTCTATAAGCTAACTCCAATTATATGAAAACTCTACTTGATCTACCCTATCAACTTCATTTGGATCGTGCACTTCACTAGCTAGGTTAAGAACTATGCTTTTTGGCTTTGCCATCCCTTTAAAACCAAACCAGATGCTTGGAGGCACAGTAATTCTTGAATATGAATCCTCGCCGATTTCTTCAGTTCGAAAATTTAAGCTACCCCCCTCGCTATTTTCAAAAAATACAAATTTAACTTTTCCGGTTGGAACAACTAAATTAAGTGTCATTAATTTGTGTCGTTTCCATGCTTTTATTTGGCCAAAATAAATTTCGGAAAAATATGCTTCGCCAAATTTTGTAAATCCAAGATCACTGTACTTCATTGCATGAAGCACATCTCCACCTTCAGTTTTTATACGTGAAAGTGGTGTCACTATAATCTTTTCAAGATTTACCGCGCCCAAGACAAATCCAAATTTTTGGCCATAAGGCAATACCTGATAATCTGTTGTTCAGCAATTTCCCGAATCTGTAAACTTCCTGTATAGTAGAATCTATACCACTCTGCGGTCATTTGAACTGTATCTTCGAATCCCATAACAGTGTGCCAATCTAAGTAGTGAAAAGCCTTATCGCAATTTAGTTTTAGAAAACCGGACTCTTGTCGATCGCCTTTAGAATCTGAGAAATCTTCCCATTTCACTTGATCCCAATGCAATCCAAACTCAGTTACTAAATCTAAAACTGAATGGTTTTGTATAGAATGTGGACCGAAGTTAAAAGCTTCACCATGAATATAAGTATCTGTGATAAGCGCCTTTGCCAGCCGTAAGTATCCACTCAATGGTTCTAATACGTGCTGCCATGGCCGTGTCGCATACGGGTTACGCAATTCAACTTTTTTCCTTTGCGACCAAGCCCTAACACAGTCTGGAATTATTCGATCGCTTGCCCAATCACCTCCTCCAATTACATTACCTGCTCGAGCCGAAGCGATACGGATTCTACTTATATCGCTCGGAAAGAATGATTTTATATGAGACTGAACTACAAGTTCAGCCGCACCTTTTGAAGCACTATATGGATCTGTTCCCCCAAGTGCATCAGTTTCACGATATCCCCACACCCATTCAACATTGTTATAACATTTATCGCTTGTGATAATTACCGTCGCGCAAGATTTGTCTAATTTTCGCAATGATTCTAGAAGATTTAAGGTTCCGAGTACGTTTGTGTTCCAAGTTTCAATTGGGTTTTCATAGGATCGCCTTACAAGAGACTGCGCCGCCAAATGAAAAACGAAATCTGGCTGACACTTCAAAACTAGCTCTTCCAGATCAATCTGATTACGAATATCAATCCTTAAGTCAGTAATACCATCCGTTAGATTTGCAACATAGTAGTGAGATGGCACTGTATATGGATCAAGAGAAATACCAACTAGATCTGCACCAAGAAGTTTTAGCCATACCGTTAGCCACGAACCCTTAAAACCCGTATGACCAGTGACCAAGACTTTCTTGCCATTAAACGTATTAAATAATTCTGTGAGTATCTTCTGCATCCTAACCTCCTAAACTATTCGATTGACGGAGTAACTTAATAGTTTCAGAAACACCTCGATGCAGATCGCCTATAAATTTGAATCCTTCAGCTTTAAACCTTTCAGATGATACTTCATAAGACAGTTGATTCATAATTTTGTTGTCAACAAAGCTTACATCTAAATCAGGAACAAACTCCTGAATGGTTTCCACTATCTCCCTGACAGTTGCATTCTGCGTTAAAACATTATAAATTTGCCCATTAAAAAGATCTTTTTTGATGATAAATGTGATTGCTCTAGCTGAATCAACTAAATCTAAATAAGGGCGTTTTTGATTATAAGCTGTCCGCCAAACTGTTAGTGGTTGCTTCATAACCGCTTGCCAGCAAAATTTATTGACAGCTGTATGAAAGCGCATGCCGGGCGAGGCTCCATAAATAGTGCCGAAGCGGCAAGAAATTGCGCGCAAATTTTGTGCAGACACAAATTGTGAAACCAACTTTTCTTCTTTGAGTTTTGTTGTTGCATATGGACTTTGTGGATTCAAATCCTCCGTACTACAGTCCTCTGAAACTAAATCGCTTTGTGTTCCGTATACACTTGTCGTAGATACGGCAATAATTCGAGTATTAGTATCAGCACATGCCTCCAAAACTTTAAGAGTAGATTGATAGTTATTTGCCTCAAGTAATTCTTTGTTTGTAAAGCTACCTGCAGCATCGGTTATTGCAGCAAGGTGGATTAAAACATGTGCATCCTTGAGTACTGGTCGAAGATCAATCTCCCTAATATCAAATTCAATAAATCGATAATTTGCAAATTTTGGTAAATTAAAAAGAGATGGAAAGCGTTGGGTAGATAAGTTGTCAATTAAAATTATTTCACATCCAGGGAATTGAATTGGTAAATCACGTATTAAGTAAGATCCGATATGACCTACCGCCCCAGTTACTACAATTTTCATACTTCTCCCGTATTCATACCATTCTTAGTTTCCAAAGATTTACGGAATTTCAAAAAATTAGAGTATTCACGAATGTAATCCTCAGCTTCATAAACTCTGTCACATAAAACTGTTAAGGCTGAATTTTCAGTCAAATATACTTGCTCTGACCAGAATCCAGGAGGAATTAGTAATCCCAAACTGGGTTTATTAAGCAAAAATTCAACTCTCTCATCACCATCGGTGCATGTAATCAAAACTTCACCACTAGAACAGACTAAAAATTGCGAACAGAGTTTATGTGCATGTCTTCCTCGAACTGCATTCTTTTCTGCTTGAACTATAAAAACTCGAGCTATTGAAAAGGGAGGGGCGCCTGCATTTTCTATTACAACAAGAAAACCTTTATCTTCTAAGTGCATTGGCAACTCAGTTATATTTATTGTATAGTCTGTCCCAAATTTCTTATATTTAATTATTAAACTCCAAACTTATAATTAGTAAATACCTAAATTGCAGGCGTCGATTATTACTTTTTTTTATATAGTTCATCAACCATTAGCCTAATCCCTGATTCAAACTTAGTCGAGGCTCTCCAACCAGTTAAATGCCTAAATTCACTCGCATCAGCTATGAAATTCCGAAATTCAATTGCTGAAGAACCTAGCGGCCATGGTTGATACACTATTTGGCTATGCACCTTGGCAATTTCCCAAACTTTAGTTCTAACAACTTCAAATGCTTCTCTTAGTGTTGTGCCAATTTCAGAGCCTATGTTGAAAGTTTTTCCACCAATATCTGGAACCGATCCAGCCAAGAGAAGTGCTTCAATTACATCATCTATATACACGTAATCACGAGTATAATTGCCATCTCCATATAAAACTAAATCTTGCCCGTTTAGAGCCAATTGCGTAATTCTATTAAGAATTCCTCGATCATTAGATACACTTTCTGTTAAACTTAGTCCATACACATTGGCTAATCGCAAAATAACAGAGTTTGAAACTGATTGATCGTATAATTTTATTATTTTTTCAGCAATAAGTTTATGCTCGTCATAAACTGTAATTGGTCTTGGATGAGCACTTTCACTTACAGGTAAGTCGGTCGTTAAACCATATACTGTGGCAGTAGAAGTAAAAACATTTCTCGGATTTTTATTTCCCTCCAACAAAGCGTCATATATATTAGTCATGGATAATACTGAAGTAAAATTATTAATAGGCTTATTCTCTGCATATTGAATACTGGTATTTCCTGCTAGATGATATATTATGTCTGCTCCGGAAATATCTTTATAAAAAAATTTACTCGAGCTAATGTCTCCAACAAGATCTCGCACGCCTTTAACAGGTTTAAGTGCTTTTCTAGAAACACGAATCACCTCACAACATTGTTTAATTAATTCATTAATTAGAGATGAGCCAATGTAACCAGAAGCTCCTGTAACAATTACTTTTTTCCCAATTAACCCTGCTATTTTTTTCATAATTAAGAATCCTCAGATCCTGTTAGGTATTACGGACTATATTATTGATAATTATTTGGATTTAATATCTTTCAGTCCTAGGAATTTAAGATCCTTTGCGCTAATTATTTTTTGAATTTTAGGCCACTTAATCCCAACTTCTGAATCATTCCAAATCAATCCACCTTCGTCCGTCGGGTCATACTCGCCACTCACTTTGTAATGTAAATCTGCCAATTCACTGATTACACAAAATCCGTGGGCAAATCCTGGAGGTATGTAAATTTGTCGAGGCCCTGCATCAGAGAGTTCTACGCCAAACCACTTCCCGTAAGTTGGCGACATGGTCCTTAAATCTACAGCTACATCAAAAATGCAGCCACGAAGCACCGTAACAATTTGAGCTTGGGGATGTTTAATTTGAAAGTGCAAACCCCTCAAAACGCCTTGTGCTGATCGCGATTGATTATCTTGGTTAAAGTCATCTTTTATGCCAGCAGCTTTATAGCGTGATGACTGAAAGGTTTCAAGAAATAATCCACGTTCATCCTCAAAAACTTTAGGTTCGATGACTAGTAACCCATCGAGCGGTGTTTTCATAATTTTCATTATGAAACTACTTTTTCATAGAATTTCTTAACAGCCGTAATTACTCTTGTTATCTGAGTTTCATTCAACTCTGGATACATAGGAAGTGATAATATTTCAGAAGCTAACGTTTCAGTGACATTCATATTGCTAGAAGTTCGTATGCGATTTAAATAGGCTGGTTGAAGATGTATCGGGACAGGGTAGTGAATTCCTGGTTCAATGTCACTCTTAATTAAATATTCTTTCAATCTGTCTCTAAATTTACTCCTAATAACATAAAGGTGAAATACACTAATCGAATTAGAATTGACGATAGGCAAAATAATGGGTAAACCTTTAAGTCCCTCTGAATAAATGGCAGCAATTTCATTTCGTTTTTTGTTATCAGAATCAAGTTTACGGAGCTTAACTCGAAGAATTGATGCTTGAATTTCATCTAGTCTCGAATTTCTACCAATTATTTCGCTTATATTACGACTTTGCCACCCATATTCCCGGATCATTCTAATTTTTTTTGCTAATTCCTTGTTATTTGTAGTTATCAAGCCAGCATCTCCGATTGCTCCAAGATTCTTAGTGGGGTAGCAACTAAAGCAGGCAACGTCTCCAAAACTTCCCAAACGTTTGCCCTTCCAAGAGGCTCCATGCGCTTGTGATACATCTTCAATTAGTTTTAAATCATGTTCTTGACAAAAATCTTGAATTGCATCCAAGTCGACGGATTGTCCGTAAATATGAACTACCACAATCGCCTTAGTCCTATCGGAAATCACCTCTGATAATTGAAGCGGGTTTATTGTAAAGGTTAGTGGGTCGACATCAACTAAAATCGGAACTGCCCCGGCCGATTCAATTGCTGCCACTGTCGCGACTGCAGTATGTGAAACAGTTATGACTTCATCAGTAAAGCCAATACCAAGTGCTCTAATAGCTACTTCGAGAGCATCCGTACCATTTGCGACTCCAATTGCATTCTCAACTCCTATGTACTTCGCAAATTCTTCCTCCAGTGCAATAACTTCATTTCCAAGGATATATCGATCGCTTCGCAAAACTCTAAGCACTGCTTTCTCAATTTCAAGGTGCTGGCTTAAAAACTGCGCTTTAGGATTTGCGCAATGAATTTTCATAAGATTTTAACTTTTGGAACATGGGTTATCCATTTTCCACCTAAAGCAATAAAATCTTTTTCTTTCTCCATAACTTCATCCATATGATTCCATGCAAAAATGAATGCGTAGTCTGGTGGATCAGTTTTAAACTTTTCATATGGGACTACCGGAATGTGCATTCCTGGTGAAAACTTTCCTTGTTTGATTGGCGTTGTATCGCATATGAACTCAATTAGGTTTGAAGAGATGCCACAATAATTCAATATTGTTGTACTTTTTGAAGTAGCTGCATATCCGGCAATAGTTTTACCGTTAGATTTTAGATCTTTAAGCAATGCTAAAAGTTCACTCTTGGACTGTCCAACCTTGCGACCAAATGTTTCAAAAGTAGAAATTTTGTCAAGTCCTTGAGATTTTTCTTTTAAAATTAAATCTTCTACAGAAGATTTGACCAAATATACGCCTTTATGGGCTAATACATAACGCATTGAGCCTCCGTGGGTTTTTTGTGGCAAAACATCGATCAGTTCCATACCGTGTAGTCCAAATAGGTATTGAATTGACAGCGCAGAGAATAAAAAAACATGTTCGTCATAAATTTGATCATAAGAAATTTTATTAACAATATCTCCTAGGTATGGGTCTTCAAACATTACAACACCAGATGGCTTAAGTAGTTTCTTAATCCCCTTTACTACGCCAACAATGTCCGGAATATGGCACATGACATTCGCTGCGAGGAAGGCATCGGCCCTACCATATTTTTCCACAATAATTTCAGCCAACTCCTCAGTAAAAAACTCAGAAACCGTTCGCACTCCCTTTTTATTTGCTTCTTGGGCAACATTTAGTGACGGTTCGATTCCTAAGTGGTCAATATTAAGTTCTGCAAAATTCTTTAGTAATATTCCATCGTTGCATCCCAGCTCTACGATAAATGGAGATAACTTTTCAATATATTCAGAGTCTAATACTTGGTTTGCAAAATTTTCGAAATGTTTGGTCATAAATTTTGAAGTACTAGAAAAAAAAGCATAGTGGTCATGAAACATTTTTTCTGGGAGGGGTTGTTGAATTAATTGCAGCATCATACTCACTTCTGAGTATCCAACCTCCATGGGGAAAAAATATTCGCCGACAAAATCAACTGAATCTAAAAAACCATTGCCCAAAGGCTGAAGACCAAAATCAAGTACCTTAGTTAATGGGGTGCCACTAATTCGGCAGATTTGTTTAAGCATCTAAGTTATACCCACATAAATAACCAATACAAGTAATTCTAGAACAGTCTTTGAAATCTTTTCACCGATCGAGAGTGATACTCTTGCTGCCAGTGATGGAACGTTACAGACGAGGAGTAAGTTAACATCTTGACGAATCTCAAAATAATCCAATAGGTTGCCATTTCGATCTAATGCTTGAGCCCTAATCCCAGCACGTCCGGGATTCAAATACTTTGCTTGAAGTTCTGGGACAAAAGCTTTTTTACTCATTGACTGATAATACTCTTCGAATCCAAGGTTCCGGTGTTTAAATGCTAGTTTTAGAGTTCATGGCCAGGTAAGTTGGTCCCATAAATCGCGTGGAGCAAGGTCGAATTTACGGTAAGTCTCTCTACCAATAGAAAACGCTTCGCTTGGGCCGCATTCAGTAACATCATCAACTCCATGTGTAAAACGAACACCTAGGAATGAGGGGGCTATATCTGGTACAAGGCAAATTAAGTTATTTACTAATCTAGGTACATCTGTAGTGAATTCGTAATAATTACTTCTGAATGGAAGTATCCGCAAATACTTATCTGTTGCATAGAGTTTAGCTAGTAGATCGAATTGAAAACTGGCACAAATTACAGCTGAATTGCTAACCTAACTCATATAATCTGAAAAAATTTTACTTTAATTCCAACACGTTTTATAACATAAACTTTTTTGATTAAAAATAATTTCGCCACATAAATCAACTATTAGTTGGGCTATTTTCTCTGCGGCTTTAGAGTAGTCATCAATTCAGTTTTGGGGTATATGTAAGCCTTGAAGATCTAAGCAGTGCGGCTCAACTTAATGAAAATCAATCGAGTTCATCGACTGTAAACGAGTTAAAAAATCTACAATTCCTAGGAGATGCAATTCTCCAAATGCAACAGATTCAAACTTTTAAATAGCTCCCACTTTGTGCGCTTTTTAAGGTCAGCAAAACTTTTTTCCTTTTAAATTATAGTTAGTTTTACCTTCGGGCGTTTTTCTAAAATATTTAGCGCCATTGATAAACCAATAAATCCACCACCTAAAATTCCTACAGTTTTTCTAATATCACTTTTTTTCACTTCAAGTATCAGGATTTAAGATGAATCGCTCAATTTCTCGAATTTTAAGATATTTAAATACCCTAGCTTTAGTTATAATACGAAAATAAGTTGCCAAATAATTAAAAATTACATCAATTGATCTAATTTTTTTTAATATATTTTTCAATTTAAAAGATCTTTGACTACGCATTTGATGTGATTTATTAATATTATATATAAATATATTAAGCCAACTCGCAATATTTTTTAAAACTATAATCTCATCCTCCCTCTTATCAAAACTCATAAAATTCTTGACAGCAAATGTGAACTCAGACAAAGAATTATTCACCAAACACCGTTCTACAAAATCGTTATTCAATACTAAATTATCACCAAACGAAGAGGTGTTAAATTGTCTAATGTAAAATGGATTATCATTAATTTTCACTTTACCCGACTCAACTATCAAAATATGAGTAAGCATTTCGAGAACAATTGGTTCCTTGATAGGAAGTGTAATTAATTGACTCCAAATCTTTACAAGTACTTTAGTTCTAGTTATTGCATACCAATTACTATAGTAGTCGTGGGTTGACATGCCTATGCATAGACTTTTAATTCGTTCTAGAACAAATTCGCTTTCGATAGAGGGAGCATGAGAAGCAACCGCTTTATATCTACAACCATTTACCTTCCCTTTTGAGATTCCAGCTTTATCAAATACTTCTAAGTTTACGAGCGAGCCCCTTGCGGATACATAATCTTGATTGCTGTCAAGGTAAGTAATTAATTCTGGTATCTGCCCTAGAAGATAGAAATCATCATTGTCTGCTTGTAAAACATATTCTGTTGAAACTTTTGACAAGACATTTAGAAGTTTTCTATAGAAATCAACAATATTTTCATCAAACGGATACCTAATATACTCATAATTTAAGTTTGGATAATTTTCGTAATTACTTAAGTTTTTTTCAATTTCCAGACTTTTACCGCCATCCGCCACAAGTATCTTATACTGGCATCTCATCTCGTTCATGTAATTCATCCAGCGGTAGGTGAATTCATCTCTGTCTTTTAAGGTTAAAACGATAGTGAGGCTCATGGTTTAACTATATAATAAAAGCAGAAAAAATCTCTTGCGAACATTATTATCTATACAAGAAAATTCCTAAGAATTATCTCATAATTAGCCAAATCCTTAGGCCCTGAGCTTAAATATTTTGTTATAAAGTCACTATAAGATAAATCGTCTACTTTAAAACTATATAGTTCAACTGATTCAATATGATCAATATTTATTGATGGAGATTTTAATAAAGTCGATAATCCAATTATATGGCGCATCGATTCTTTATCTAATAAAAGTTCATTAGAATAAATAAAATAAATTGGTTTCTTAAAAAAAATGGCTATGTTGATTGCAGTGCTGAAACGAGTCGTAACTAACTTAGCATTTGCTACTAGATAAATTGTATTCATATATATGACTTCTCGTCCTTGAAAAACAGGTGAGGGGGAAGAAAAATTTGATTTGTAATGACCAGCAATAGTTACTTTTTCGGCAAAAAAAACTTCAAGACACGAAAAAAAATTAGAAAGTTTTGGATACCAGTTCTCTGCAGTAAGAAATGTCTTACGTTTTAATATAATTGAGTCAGTACCAAAAAATGGACCGGCTGCGTCTAAATGAACAATTCCGTTATTATTAGAATTTACTTTTACCCGATTATAAATTATGCAATTGCTGATATCATTTGAGTGTCCCAAAAGAACTTTAATATTTTTGCGCAAATTAAAATTCTTGGATTCTCTTAGCAATTCATCTCCTGCAATAAGTTTGTATGTACCAGATTTTGCAATTACATTCCCGATTTCAGTTGCAACCCGGCTGTTTATAATTTGAAGAAACTCCTTAAAGCCTGTAGATTTAGAGATAACATCTAAAACTTTTTTGTAAATCGATTTTTTATTTCTAAATTGATTATTTGAAACATTTAAATAGTTCGTTGGTACACCTGGATTGAGGTACTCTAGAATTTGATTTGCATTTACTGAACCTAAAACTAGAGTATAGCAAATTATATTTTTAAATGTAACAAGAGGGATATCATTTATATAATAAATTCTTTTTTTTGAATTTTTTTTTCGAAATTTAATTAAATATTTTATTAATTTGACCATGTTATTGAACTGTATAACTTTATTGTCAACTTTTTCATCACTGTAAATACGCTTGGCAAATTTTCTATTAAGTACAAGTGAAAGATCCCAAACTTCAACATCGAATTTTCTGGAGATATAATCAAGCTCCATTGAGTTCCAAAGAAATTTAGAAAATTTATATGGATATAATACGACTACTATTTGTTTTTTCATTTCAAGGATATATAATTTTGAGCGATTTACTTATAATATTTCCCAATAATTTACCATTAAAAGGTAGTGCAAAGTTTGAAACTCTTTCAGTATATACCATTTCTGGTATCAATTCCTTAATCATCTTGGCCTCTGGAATTTTTTCTCGAAATAGATTAGAAGCTCCAGATCTGTCGAACAATTTTGAGAAAAAATCATTGTAACTGCTGAGTAAATTTATATCTTCGTTAACAAGAATATTTCTGAGAGGTGTAAAATTTTGGATTAGTGCATAGTCGATTATTGATACGAGTGTAAAACTACATGCCAGGCCATGAGATAAGCCATAAGTTGCGGTTAACGGATAGGAAATGGAATGAGCTATGGAAGTTTTTGTTTGGCTAATAGCTAATCCTGCATGCAAGCTTCCTTTGGCCAAATTTGACACGTCATTAATGCTTGGTTTTTCAAATGACATATTGCTGAGTGCGGGAACCAGATTCTTGAGAGCAATTATTGAATCCATATTAGTTTGCGAGTTTGCATTATTGTTCCAGACTGATTCTAAAGAATGTGACAGGGCATCTAGCGCAGAGGCAACCATTACATTTTGAGGCGCTTTTAAGGATAATTCTGGAAAAACCAAAGCCCATTCTGGAAATAAATCGGTCCCCAGAATTGAAAACTTCTTTTTTTTATCATAATCCCATATTGTTGAAAATGGGGTTACTTCAGAACCGGTACCAGTTGTCGTGGGAATAGCTATTACTGGAACTGACTTAAATAATATCCCGATTTTTTGGGCTTCAAGAATATTTTCTACGCTATATTCTGGATCTTGCAACAGCATTCTACCTATTGCTTTAGCGGAATCGATACAACTACCTCCACCCAAAGCTACAATTACTTCTACTTGGACGCCTTTAAGCGTTTTGCTTACTTGATCTATGTATTGAACGGATGGATTTGCAGGCACATCACATATTAAAAAAGAAGGTGGGTAATTTGCAGTTTTTAATACATCTTGTACCACGTTACTGTCCTTAAAGCTTTTTGTCGTTATAAATCCATATTTGCGATTTAAAATTTTATTTGATACCACTTTTGCGTCAAATTTTCCAAAATAGATTTTTGTTGGATTTACAAAACTTGCTTTTTGTTTAGACATTTGTGTTGTGAATTTTCCGCATAAAGTTTATCAAATTTTCTTTAGGTGATAGGTTAGGCCTACCCAAGTCGTTTCTTGCACCTTTTTTTACTTGAACTTCTAAAAAATTAGGACCTGATAGAAATTTGAGTCGATTTATCTCGGTTTTTAAAGCATCTAAATCATTTGTGAAACAACTATTTAGATAGCCACTTGATGCTGCAATACTTTGAAAGTCCACCTTGTGTCCTACCGTAGGCTGACCACCTACCGAATCATGAGCGCCATTATTAAGTAATATATGAAGAAAATTTCTTGAATTGCTTTGACCGATTACACCGAGACTTCCCATATGCATAATAACTGATCCGTCTCCGTCAATGCAGACTATAAGCCTTGAGGGGAGATTCTTAGCAATCATTAGTGCAATTGAAGATGCATGGCCCATGGAACCAACAGTTAAGAAATCTTGATCATGATTTTGGAGCTTTTTTTCTCTTATTTCAAAGACTTCACGAGATGCCATTCCCGTTGTAGAAATAACTAAAGAATTCGATGGGAGTAAAGAAAGTATTTCTTCTATAGCTTGCTCGCGAGAAATTAAATTTGTATCATTTTTTTCGATTTCAAACTTAACTGTTTCAAATGTATCTTGAGAAACAAGAAGAGCCACAGGTGAGCTAATCTCATTCATTTTATTAAATGCAATGTTTAATACTTCCGCGAACTTTGTGAAAGAATTAATTTTATAATAAGGAATTGTAAGAATATCGAGCAATTCTTCAGTTATTTGTCCTTGTTTTAAATGCTGAGGCTCATCTTTTATTCCTGGTTCGCCCCTCCAACCAATCATTAGCATCATTGGAATTGAATACACCTTGTCATCTGTTAACGATACGAGAGGGTTTATAGCATTACCCAAGCCCGAATTTTGCAAATATACAATGCTCGGGCAATGAGTTGAAATATAGTGACCAGCAGCTAGGGCAATTGCATTTCCTTCATTAGCAGCTATAACATGTTTTTCACTCAAAAAACTGTCATCTATTGCTTTAATAAAATTCTTTAGCAATGAATCTGGTACTCCAGTGATGAAGTTAACATCTTTTATTTTAAGTTCATTTAAAAATTCGTAAGGATTAATCATTATTTAGTTCCTGGTATTAATTTGAGAACTTCAGAGATTGGTAGAATTTTAGAATCAATTTCATATGAGCGACTATTTTCTAAAATAGATTTAGCGGTTTCGAGCATTGCTGGATAAGCCGCACGTAGCAAATGATTTGCATAAATAACTATACTCACCCCCAAATCTTGTAGTTCACTTTCTGTAATTATGTTAAAAGTTGACGGTACTACAACTAAAGGAACTTTGGTATCAAAAGCTCTATATAAGGTACAGAAATCAATTATTTCCTTTGGGCTACTTTCTCTGCTATGAATCATAATGCCATCAGCTCCTGCTTCGATGTAAGCTTTTGCACGTTTAATGGCATCTTGCATACCAGCTTCTAGTATCAGGCTTTCAATTCTTGCGATTACCATAAAATCTTGTGTAATTTGTGAATTCTTAGCTGCTTTAATCTTTTTAGAAAAATTCTCAATGGTATCTTGGGATTGTTCTACATCATTTCCAAATAAAGAATTCTTTTTCAATCCAGTCTTATCTTCGATAATTGCTGCAGACACACCAAGCCTTTCTAAAGTGCGTATAGTAAATTTCAGATGTTCTATTTTTCCTCCGGTATCCGCGTCATAAATTATTGGTTTAGTTGTAATTTCTAATATATCTTGTAATGAGTTAATTCGGCTGGTTACATCAACAGCTTCTATATCTGGTTTACCTTTTACAGTTGACTCAGTGAGACTACTTGCCCAAATACCATCAAATTCTTGTTTGATTCCATTTTTGTTAATTGAAGTATTCTCTACAATAAGTCCTGTTAAACCGTTGTGAGCCTCTATAAACCGAAGAATTGGCTTGGCGTTTAAAAGTCTTCTTAATTTGGATCGTCTTAAATCTGGAGTTGTACCTATTTCCTTGAGTGCTTGGTTAAGTGCAGTAGAAGAAATTCCTTCAGAATAAGCAACTTCGACCAACTCGCCGCCCCATTTTGAAATTACTTCTATAACTTGATTTCTAACGCCGGCCTGTACACCGGTTCGCCAATCATCGCCATGAACAACGAAATTTGGCTTAAATTTAATTAAATTCGGTACATAGTCTAATGTCTCTTGAGCCACAACATTTGATACTCCCTTAATACTTGAAATCACTTCAAACCGTTGTTCAAAAGTCATAAATGGTAATCTTTTATAGCTTGCAATTGCTTTGTCTGTTAGAAGTCCAACTGTAACTTCTCCAAGTTCTGTCGCTTTCCGAATAATATTCAAATGGCCGGGATGTATCAGATCCGCACTCATTGCAACGTATACAACTGGTTCACGTTTATTATCCATACATCACCTTTTCCCCATTAACGCAAAAGCCATGGCTTAGAATCATAGTCAATAACAAGTTTTTTGAATATCTCTTTGAAGTGATCGCTTAAATTTTCATTAATTTCATTAATTCTATACCCACGCTCTTTCATGTTTAATTGTCGCGGGCATTTTTCACGTTTTAAAATTCTTTTTGCACTTTTCCCAAAAGATTGGCCAATAAAAGACTCTAGGGAACTTAAGTATAAGGATGGCTTCTGTACAAATTCTTCAAATTCTAAGAAAAAAACTTTTTCTTTCTCAATTTTTGAAAGATGATCAAAACCTTGAAGATTTAGTCTGAACATTATATCTACAATCATTACCAATCGCTCTAAAGAGTTGGCTTTCAAGTATTCTTTTTCCCGTCCGATTGCAGCAATCGAAATAGGATAATTTCCATGTAAATATGTCAAAGTGAATTCTCTCGGGTCTAAGCCGATTCGTGAACCGAAATTTCTTTTATTTTGTTCAAATATATTCATTACTGGATCACGAAGTACATGAATAATTTTTAATCTTGAACCAAGTGCTTTAAAGTATAACTTTGCTACATGTAGACCATCATGAGTCATTTCCTGAAAAATTGGAGATTCAAGCTGATTTCGGGTGATTGCAGATTCTTCTGCAGAAAGAAACAATCTTTTGAAATATTCAAAACGTTTTCCTTGCTTCATAACGCCGGAATAATCGCTAAATCGAAAATTAACGTCTCTGGATATTAAATTATAATAATATTTTTCGTCAAACTCTGTTTTCAAAGCAACAACAGCGGCATCCAAAGACATTTTCCTCAAAAAATAATATCTAGGTATGTAGTCAATTTGACTATCAAGTCGCATTTTTTCGACTCGTGACATAGTTGACAAGAGAACTGAAATTAAATTCTTACCGGACCTTCCTTGACCGTCAACGATAATTATTTCATTATTGAAAGTATTAGTTCTTACTAGAGAAACTTTTTTACCGTATGACGAATTAATCTTCATTTTTCAAATCTTTCCCCTCATACAGTTTGATATTTAATTGTACTTTAATAACTACAAAAGGTTTTTTAACAAATCCTGTAATTTTAAGTTATCTTGATCAAAATACATTAATCCACTATTTTGCTCCTTCAAAACTGAATCCCATTGTATATCATCAATGCTGTTCAAAAAGTCCATAATCTTGCTAAAGATTGCGACGTCTAACTCATGGGTCCAATATGGTCCTGTTTCATCCGTTTTTGCGGGCCATCCAAACTTTTCACTTTGTGAATTTAAAAGAATTGCCCGGCAAATAAAAGCTGCCGTTTTTTTTCTTCTCGCTAACGCCTCATAGCCAAGTGTAGAATCGATAAAAACTATAATTTCCGAAGTATCTATTTGATGGTAGCTATTATAAGTTCCTTGTCTAGGAATATATCTCCATTTACATTTATTTAAGTTATTCAAATAAAATAAGTGCTCGTAAGATTTGCTTCCAGAAGTTCGCCCTAAAACTTTCAGTTGTTTATTATTTTTATAGCACCACTCGTCAAGAAACTCAACTATGAATTTATCAATTGCATGAAAAGTTGTCCAATCTATTTTTTCTCCGTTAGGATCAATGAGATAAGGCATTCCCGGGTCTGGGTAAGGACCCATCGATGAAATTAAAAGTACAGTATTTTTCTCAAAATTGTTAGAAATTGTTACTGAATTATTTTTTATAGAACCTATCGGGATAACTGCGCCTGAAATAAAACTTGAATATAGCTCGCCAACAGATTTATTAAATACAAGCATGTAATCAACATGATACTTTTTATCATGACTTAACGTTGCGAACACGTCACTTAAAATTGCCCTTCTTCCATTCTGAATAAATATAGTTTTTATATCAGGGAATTTATTTGAAATTTCATAGAATCTCACATCATTATCAATAAATGTAATTATCACTTTCGGAGAAACTAATAAAATATATTTATTTACGTAGGCTTCAAACGCACTGGTAGTCCAAAAATCTAAGGTGAATATTGACAAAATAGCGCAATATAAATTTATGGATTCGCCTCTAACGGCTATGATGTTATGGGAATACTTATTGACATAAGGAAGTAGAGCTTCTACACTTTCATAGTCATAAACTAAAACATCGGCCTTTTGTGGCTTGCTCCAATTTTTGGGTGGAATCATAAACGAGACATAAAACTTTTTCATTTTCATAAATATTTTCATGGCTCTCCCCTAGCATTAAGTGTACATTTATAACATTAAATCTATTCAATAGAAATGCAAAAATTTACAATCTTGCCAAAATCTAAACCGCATGTTTGTAAATATATTTTTGGTATACTCAACAATCGGGAAATCTTATATTAAGTTATTGCTTAGGGGAGCTTAAATGAAAGTAATTATACTGGCGGGCGGATTAGGAACTAGATTCGGTCAATTTACTGACTTAATGCCTAAGCCAATGATACAAGTTGGTGGTAAACCAATTATTTGGCATATTATGCAGAACTACGCAAAGTTCGGACATAAGGATTTTTTCTTAGCGTTAGGTTATAAATCTGAAGTTATAAAAGAATTTTTTTTGAATTACAAAACTTTAAATTCTGACTTCGCAATAAATCTAGCAACTGGAATGATTAATTCATATGATGAGAAAATAGATGATTGGCAAGTTACTCTCATCAATACGGGTATTAATTCTATGACTGGCGGTCGTACAAAAAGAATGCAGAGATACATTGGCGATGAGACTTGTATGCTTACTTATGGTGATGGTGTTGCAAATATCGATTTAGAAAAGCTCTTATCTTTTCATAAAAGCCACGGCAAACTGATTACAATCACTGCTGTTAGACCCGCAGCTAGGTTTGGAGAATTGCAAATAGATGGGGATGCAGTAACCAGTTTTGAAGAGAAGCCCCAGCTGTATGATGGCTGGATTAATGGCGGATATTTTGTCATAGAGCCAGCTTTTTTTGATTTAATAGAAAGTGACGAAACCTTATTAGAACGTGAGCCGTTGGAAAAAGCAGTCATAATGGGTGAGCTAATGGCATATCGCCATCAAGGTTTTTGGCAGTGTATGGATACAAAGCGTGATCATGAACTTCTCGAATCCTTATGGGCTGAGGGTGCCCCTTGGATAAGTTAACCCAACATATGAAAATACTTATTACAGGTGGTACGGGATTCATTGGTGGTAGGTTAGGAGTATTCTTATCCGAGTACGGCCATGAGATTATAATTGGTACGCGCAGGAGTTTAAGTTCTCCTAACTGGTTACGTGAAGCAAACATGGTAACGATCGATTGGGCATCTGATAAATCTTTAAACCAGGCATGCGAAGATGTTGATTTGGTGATTCATGCTGCAGCTTTGAATTACAGGGAGTGTGAATTAGACCCTGTAGCTGCTCATAATTTTAACGGAATGGCAACTAGCAAATTACTCACTGCTGCAATCAACAATGAGGTAAAAACTTTTTTGTATTTTTCTTCCGCACATGTATATTCTGATACACTCTCTGGCATCATTGATGAAAATACTATCCCTACTAACTCTCACCCATACGCAACATCGCATTTAAATGGCGAATTGCATGTGCTAAACGCTAAAAATAGAAAACTAATTAACTCAGTAATCTTTCGACTTGCAAATGCCTACGGTTCTCCCGTAAGACCTGACGTAAATTGCTGGATGCTTTTAGTAAATAATCTATGTAAGCAAGCAACTACAACGAATAAATTAGAACTTTTTACCTCTGGAGATAATCAAAGAAATTTTATCACCTTGAGTGATGTATGTACAATTATTAATTTTTTTATCCAGAGATCCAATAACCAAGAACTTCCTCCAATAGTAAATGTTTGCAATAGCCATTCAAACACAGTATACGAAATGGCAATTTTAATTCAACAAAGATGTGAATATGTATTCGGATACTCTCCGGAGATTATCCGAAAAAATCAAAAATTTGGCGAGCACTTCGTCCCGCTTAAGTTAAGCTCTTTATACTCCCTGTTATTTAACAATTTAATTTCAAATAACAAAGAAGTAGAAATTGATGATTTACTGAGATTTTGTAATAAGTTTTTCTTTAAAAATTACCCTCAGGTTTCGAAATAGATGGAAAAGCCTTTAGTCACCGTTGGTATCCCCTCGTATAATCACGCAAAATACTTGAGAAGAGCCATAACTTCAGCAGTAAAACAATCATATGTAAATTTGGAAATAATTATAGTTGATAATTACTCTACTGATGAAACAGATGAAGTTCTAGCTAGTTTTCATGATCCTCGAATTTCAATAATTAAAGTGCGCAATGAGGGATCTATTGCTAAGTCTCGAAATTTAGTTTTAGAGGCTTCACAAGGGGAATGGATTGCTTTCTTAGATTCTGATGACTGGTGGACTACAAATAAGATAGATAGATGTGCACGCTACTTTAACTCAGATATTGATTTGATTTATCATAACCTAATAACTGTTGGTGAAACTGGAAAGAAATTACTAACGAAAAATATACGTAGCAGAAAATTAAAAAAACCAGTTTTTCGTGATTTGCTAATTAAAGGAAATACTATTGCAACCTCATCAGTCGTGGTTCGACGACTTATTCTAAAAAAAATTATTGGCTTGAAAGAACAAAAGGAGATGATTGGTATAGAAGACTACAATGCTTGGCTACAAATCTCACAAATTACAGATGGCTTTAAACTTATATCCGAAAATCTTGGTTTCTATCGCATACATGATAATAATACGTCTAGTCATACAATATTTTCACCACCTGTGAATGCTTATTCTGAGTTTTTACCTCTACTTTCCAAAAAAGATATTAAGATCATGGAAAATAATTATACATATTTAACGGCTCGCTTAAATTATTTATCTGGGGAATATGTATCAAACTGTAAAAATCTAAATAAAATTATTAAAGATGGCACAATATTTCAGCGCATTAAAGCTTGCTATATGTTAGCTATGAGTTATTGTAAAAAAAAAGTGGTGTTGCTTAGTTCATAATTCCTTTTGTATTTTAGGCAGTAATTTATTTATAACATTCGGTAAATTATTTGGCTTCCATTTTATTATCGAAGATAAAGCTTGGCAATCTAAAATAGATGTGACTTTAAGATTAAAAGGGAAGGGTATTTCAAGTCTATTTTCAAATTTATAGCCGTAATTTTCGAAAATTTCTAATATCTGATAAATGCTAGTTCCAACTCCAGTTGATAAATTCAGGCATCTGTTGCTAACGTTCAATTCAATTAGCGCCTCTAGTGCAACAATCACATCATCAACGTGTATGTAGTCGCGAGTTATATTCTTTTTATTGAAAATTTTGACTTTGTTGCCATGGCTAATTGATTCAAATAAGGAACCTATAAATCCATAGCTTATTTCTTTCCCATAAACATTTGAGATCCTTAAGTTAGTATGAAATGTACTATTCTGTAAAGTCAGTTTTTCAATGACATTTTCAAGTATTAACTTATCATTTTCTTTTTCAGTTTTTGCTGATTCATTTTGAGGAAATTGGGATTCTTTATAAACTGCGGCTGAACTGAAAAAAAAGCTTTTACTAGTGTGTAACATTCCGGATTCAAACCACTTTAGCAATTTCTTATCATTTTCGTAAAGTGTATCTTTATTTCTCCACGAGAAAATAGCTATTTCAGACTCTACTCTATTATTTAGAATTTCATTGTAAGATAAAATTTTGAGGTTTTTGTAAAGTGCGCGGTCGATTTGTCCAAATTTATTATTGGTTACACAAATAACACTTTTGCCGTTAAAGGTTAATTTTTTAATTAATAAATTAGTTATTTTCCCCGTGCCAAAAATTACCACATCATGCTTTAGCACATTTCCAGTATTGTTAAATTTAATTTTGCACCATTTTATGGGCTGGCTTACTAAGTCTCTCTTTTTTTGCTTCTGCCGAGCCCATTTTCTGAGGCAAAATTACTTTAACTTCATTCAGAGTCATCCGATCACCATTTCATGGAGCTTAATAAAAAATACATACAAATTCTTCAACGTCTACATGGGATGCCGGTCTATGGGCACCTTCTGGCTTTCGAATATTTGCCATTGCAATAAATCCCTCACCTAGTTTGGTTGTCATATTCTAGTCTGACTTTTGCTTTAGGGGCATGATTATCGTTTATAAGCCTGACTGAATCTATCCAGGCAAAAATCGCTTTATCATCTTTTAACTTTTGGTCTAAAATTTCTTCATAATATATTATCTCCAGATTGTCGCAGGATATATTATTTATTTGACCAAATCTGTTATCTGAGACAAATATAACCTTGTTATCTCTAAATGTTAATGCCTGAATTAACAGACTTCTGATTTCCCCTGCACCAAAGATTAATAAATTTGATTTATTCATTAACTTTTAAACATCTTTTTGATAATGTCACTCTGTTATATTAACGTCTGTCCAAACATATATTTAGTTTAAGTTTGATGACTAGCATAATTACATATCTTCATGTTTATTCTTTTTCCTTTTTTTACATACTATAAAGTGTATCGGGCCTCGGAACTCATGAATAATGATGTACTATTTGAAAATGCGGATAGCGATCGTTGGGGGTTGTGGGCATGTAGGGCTCCCACTTGGTGTCTCTTTAGCAAATTTAGATTGTGAAGTTATTGCCTATGACATTAATAGAAATTCAGTTGATGTAGTAAATAGTGGCTCAACACCATTTCTTGAAGAGGGATTAGATCTTGGTCTGAAGGATGCCTTGAAGCACGGATTTAGGGCAACTACCAATCCGGTGGTAATTAGTTCAGCAGAAATAGTGATTATGATAATTGGGACACCCCTAGATGAAAATTTCGATCCAGACTTCAAAATTGTTTTTTCTGCCATAAACGATATATCAGATTATCTAAATAATGATCAACTATTGATACTAAGAAGTACAGTTTTTCCAGGTTGTACAAAACAAATTGAACAAAACTTAAAACAGATTGGTAAAAATCCTGAAATTTCATTTTGTCCGGAAAGAATTTTAGAAGGTAAAGCAATGGAGGAATTGCATACTCTTCCTCAAATTATCGGAGCTAACACTGATGAAGCCTTTAATCGGTCGGCTGCGTTATTTGCAAAATTTGGAGTAAAAATCATTAGAACAACTCCAGAGGAAGCAGAGTTAATAAAGTTATTCACTAACTCTTGGAGATACATAAAATTTGCTGCTGCTAATGAATTTTGGATGATTGCAAATAATTTAGGAATAGATTTTGAGAATGTGCGTAGTGCTTTAACCTTCAATTACCCTAGGGCTGAAGACCTACCAGGCGCTGGATTTACGGCAGGGCCATGTTTGTTTAAGGACACGAAACAGCTTTCAGTAGCCAATATAAATAAGTTCGCTATGGGGAATGCGGCAATTGAAATTAATGAGGGCTTGCCAAACTATATTGTAAACCGTTTAAGTTCACGACACAATTTAAGTGCAATAACGATTGGAATTCTTGGTATGGCG
>Ga0214923_10003000_pt1 | contig 21614 bp, 18 predicted proteins | sample LL1510_MetaG_FD_177993 | JGI IMG/M metagenome (GOLD analysis project Ga0214923, IMG submission 177993) | Freshwater microbial communities from Lake Lanier, Atlanta, Georgia, United States - LL-1510 | ecosystem: Environmental > Aquatic > Freshwater > Lake | place: USA: Georgia | collected...
CAATTCTTCCGGTAAAAACCATGGAAATTGCATATACAAACTGAAATACTGAAGTTATATTGGCATAGTCGGAGTTTGTCCAGTTAAACTCTTTTTCCAGCAAAGGCTTCAATAAACTAAGCACTTGCCTGTCTAGATAGTTAACTGTAGTTGCAAAAAACAATAATGCGCAGATGGTCCACCGATAGTTTCCTATTTTCTCAGCGTTGCTCATGCTTGAAGAGTTTTAATGATTGCCATCACCTCTTGGGTGGCCTTGGTAATTTGTGCAAAATCTCGGGCTTCGAGCAATTGCTTAGAAATGAGTTTACTTCCCATACCCACGGCACATACTCCTGCTTTAAACCAACCAGCGATATTTTCCCGATCGAGTTCTACCCCGCCGGTAGGCATAAATAGTAACTGAGGAAATAATTCTTTGATTGCCGACATAAATCCAGGCCCTAACACATTCCCCGGAAATAATTTAATCATTCGTGCCCCCTGATTTTCAGCAGCAATAATTTCTGAGGGAGTCATGCAACCGGGCACCCATAACTTATCATGCTGGTCGGCAACTTTGGCAACTTCGGGAATCCAGCCAGGACAGATAATATAATCGGCACCGGCGTCGATGAAAGTTTGTGCCATGGCGGCATTCTTAATTGTACCTATCCCCAGATACAAGTCTTTCATTTCCGATTCGCAATGTTGCTTCATCAATTTGAAATTAGCAAGTGCTGCTTCTCCTCTATTGGTGTATTCAACAGTACGAATGCCTGCATTGTACAATGCTTTGAGTACTTGCAGACTAACCTCAGGATCTTTATGAAAAAATAAGGGTAAAATTCCCTGGCGAGGAATTAATTGCAGGAGTTCATTTTTTGTATTCATATAGCGTTTAATCAGGTAACAATGTTAGCAAAATCGCAGGTTTCCAGCGAAAATATTACGCAAACGATTGCGTATTTTTTTTACGAAAACTTGCTCAAAAAATATGCAGAGAACATATATTTAAACAAATTTGCTATTACTAAAGATAATATTTTCCAAGCTATTTATTCCATCCGAAAAAATTAAACTATGTCTCAAAAAGTTGTTACCCTCGGCGAAATCATGATGCGCTTGTCCACTCCCGGGCACGAAAGATTTGTTCAAAGTGATTCTTTTGATGTTACTTATGGAGGCGGCGAAGCTAATGTTGCGGTAGCCCTCTCAAACTATGGATTACAGGGAGTGTTTGTAACCAAGGTGCCGGATAATGCTTTGGGACAAGCAGCTATCAATCATATTCGCAGATATGGTGTTGATACACAATTTATAGCAAGAGGTGGGAAGCGACTGGGTATTTATTTTCTAGAGACAGGAGCTTCTATGCGTGCATCACAGGTGATTTATGACCGTGCAGGGGCTTCTATTTCTCAGGTAGATGTGAGTGAATTTGATTTAGATAAAATTTTAGAGGGTGCCAGTTGGTTCCACACAACAGGAATTACTCCTGCATTAAGCGATCAGGCTGCTGCGTTAACAGAAGCTGCATTGAAAGCCGCTAAAGCAAAAGGCATCACAACCAGTATCGATTTGAATTACCGTAAAAAACTCTGGAGTAAAGAAAAAGCCCGTGAGGTAATGACTCGTTTATGCCAGTATGTGGATGTTTGCATCGGAAACGAAGAAGATGCTGATACTACCCTAGGATTTAAAGCGGAAGGAACCGATGTTACCAAAGGAGAACTAAACCTGGATGGCTACAAGAGTGTTTTCAAGCAAATGAAAGATAAGTTTGGTTTCAAATACATTGCCTCTACCTTACGGGAAAGCCATAGTGCTTCCGACAATGGATGGAGCGCATTGGTATATGATGGAAATGAGTTTTATCATACGAAACAATATGAGGTGCGTATTGTAGACCGGGTAGGTAGTGGAGATTCCTTTGCCAGTGGTTTTATCTATGGCTTGGTTTCGGGAATGCCAATGCCGGAAGCAGCTGAATTTGGTGTTGCTGCCTCTGCGCTTAAGCATACTATCCCCGGAGACCTGAATCATGCAACCCTTTCTGAAGTAAAAGATTTAATGAAGGGGGATGGCAGTGGAAGAGTTCAACGCTAATCCAATTATAATTTCCTAAATACAATTACATGATTATTGATCATCTGAATCAAATGCACAGGTATGCAAACTTGCATCCGCTTTTTGCCAAAGCATTTGATTATATTTCACATACAGATTTGTTATCCCTGGAAATTGGGAAATTTGATATAGATGGAGAAAATCTGAGAGGAATTGTTTCGGATAAAAATGGAGTACCGGCTGCTGATTCCATAGCCAAATTCGAATGTCATAATGCGCATATCGATATACAAATTTGTATTCGCGGTACCGAAGTGATAGGATGGAAGCCAAGATCTACCTGTACCTCACCAAAAGGCGACTATAATCCGGAAAAAGATGTGTTATTTTTTGCAGATGCGCCAGATATGTATTTTACACTTCAACAGCAACAGTTCGTGATATTTTATCCTGAAGATGTACATGCTCCCATGATAGGTGAGGGCATGATAAAAAAGCTGGTAATAAAAGTAAAAATATAGCAGGAGCTTTATTTACTGCATGCTTGCAATAGGAACGGGATCCATATCTGTGAACGTGTAGTTTTCACCAGCCATACCCCAAATAAATCCATAGTTGGTAGTCCCTGGTCCACAGTGTACCGACCAGGGCGGAGAGATAACTGCCTCATGATTGGCTATAACAATATGCCGGGTTTCCTGAGGTTCACCCATCAGATGAAATACCCGGTGTGCTTCGGGAATATCAAAATAAAAATAAACTTCCATTCTACGGGTATGGGTGTGAGGAGGTACTGAATTCCAAACACTTCCTTCTTTTAATACGGTGAGTCCCATTACCAATTGGCAACTTTGAATGCCTTCCTGATGAATATACTTATAAATCGTTCTTTCATTGGACGTAGCTTTCTCTCCCAGATGAACCGGGGTTGCCTCCTCTTTTTGCATTCTACGGTTTGGATAGGTATGATGGGCAGGGGCTGATAGTATAAAATATTGAGCCGGTTGATTGGCTACTTCGGAAAAGAAACTTACCGACCGTGTTCCTTTCCCTAAATAGAGGGCATCGAGTTTTTGTAATTCATATACTAAACCATCTGCTTCTACTTTTCCTGCTCCTCCCACATTGATAATTCCGATTTCTCTTCGCTCAAGAAAATAATCCGCTCTCAATTCAGGTTCATTGGGTAATTGAACAGGATTGTTTACAGGCATCACTCCCCCTACAATCACGCGATCAAAATGAGAGTAAACCAATTGAACAGCATTAGCCTGCATCAATTGCTGCACCAAAAAATTTTCGCGTAAGTCCTGTGTGCTCATGCCTTTTACTTCACGAGGACTATTTTGAAAGCGGATTTCCATACTTGCTATTTTACTTACTTATATTTAAAACACTAAAATACTTGAAAATGCTCATACCAGCAGATTTGAAAGAGTAGCATTCATAAGAGAATCATCGAAACAGATGATAACAAATGCAGCCCATGTTTAGGACAAAAAATTTAAGCTACCTACTATCATCTTCCCATCCAGCCGCCATCAACTAACAGCAAAGTTCCGGTAACATAATCAGATGCTCCAGAAGCCAAGAAAACAACCGGACCTTTAAAATCTTCGGGTTGACCCCATCTGCCTGCAGGTATGCGAGATAATATTGAAACGCTTCTCTCAGCATCATCACGCAAAGCTTGCGTGTTATCAGTTGCAATATAGCCGGGGGCAATTCCATTTACCTGAACACCCTTTCCTGCCCATTCATTTGAAAGTGCTTTTACTAAACTACTGAGTGCTCCTTTACTAGCAGCATATCCGGGCACCAATATACCGCCCTGAAAACTTAATAGAGAACAGGTAAAAATAATTTTCCCCGAACCTCTTTCCACCATTCGCTTTCCTAACTCTCGGGAAAGGATAAAAGGTGCATCCAAATTGAGCGCAAGCACATCATCCCAATATTCATCCGGATGTTCAGCAGCAGGCTTTCGCATAATGTTACCGGCATTATTAACCAGAATATCAATTACAGGATGCGCTTCCTTAACCTGCAGTATGAAAGCATATAAGGATTCCCGATTGCTGAGGTTGGCCTGATAAGCAAAAAATTTTTGTCCGGTAGCAGTTACAGCACTGGCAACTTCACTATCGTGCAAAGGGAGCGAAGCTGACACACCAATAATGTTCGCGCCTGCTTCTGCAAGACCTATTGCCATTGCTTTGCCGATACCTTTGTTACATCCCGTAACCAATGCGATTTTTCCGGAAAGTTCAAACCAGCTTGCATTCATTTATTATTCTTTTTTATCTAATTGGTAAATCCAAATTCAATTTTTATAAACTTACTCCGCGTTTCCAAGGTATAAAATCATCCTGCAATAAACTTACTGCCTTTGGAGTAACCAGTCCGCTTGCGGCCTGAATACAATATTCCAATATTTCCTCCCCCATTGTTGTGATGCTCTTTTCTCCTCTGATGATACCCCCGGTATCTATGTCAATGATATCTGCCATTCTCTGAGCGAGAGCAGTATGTGTTGCAATTTTGATGGTAGGACAAACCGGATTTCCCGTAGGTGTACCCAAACCGGTTGTGAATAATATAAGTGTAGCCCCACTGGCAGCTTTTCCGGTAGTGGCTTCCACATCATTTCCAGGAGTACATACCAAACTTAGTCCGGGTCGTGTTGCAGGTTCTGTGTAATCCAACACATCTACTACCGGGGAGGTTCCTCCCTTTAATGCTGCACCATTACTCTTGATTGCATCGGTAATTAATCCATCACGAATATTTCCGGGAGAGGGGTTCATATCAAATCCCGAACCTACTCTTTCGGCAGCTTTGCTATAATCGTGCATGAGCTGCATAAATTTTCGGGCAGTAGTTTCTTTGGGTGTTCTATCAATTAATTGCTGTTCTGCACCACAGAGTTCGGGAAATTCAGCCAACAAAACTTTTCCGCCTAAAGCAACCAGTAAGTCGGCACAATATCCAACTGCAGGGTTAGCAGAAATTCCGCTGAATCCATCACTTCCCCCGCATTTCACGCCAATGCACATTTCACTTAACGGAGCAGGTTTTCGCTCTATCCGATTTAATTCAATCAACTGTTCAAATGTTGCACGAATAGCTTCGGTAATCAACTGCTCTTCACTTTGCATTTGTTGTTGCTCAAACACCAAAACTGGCTTATTAAATTGGGGATTTCGTTTTTGAATATCTTCCAGTAATTGAGGAGTTTGCAGGTGCTGACAACCTAAACTCAATATAGTTACTCCCCCCACATTAGGATGATCGGCATATGCAGCCAGAAGTGAGCTTAATATTGTAGCATCTTGTCGGGTTCCTCCGCATCCTCCCTGATGATTCAAAAATTTTATACCATCAATATTTGCAAAAACCCGGTTGGGTCCGGCTGATGTAGTAACTGAAGGAGATAAATCTACTTGGTCAATAGATCCTGATTGCAAAAAGCTGTCTACCAGTTTCTTTGCGGCTTGCTTGTATTTGTTTGAAACAGTATATCCCAACTGCTCCTGTAATGCTTCCCGAATTACATCCAAATTTCGGTTTTCACAAAAAACGGTTGGTATAAATATCCAGTAATTAGCTGTGCCCACACGTCCATCCGAACGGTGATACCCTAAAAAAGTTCTACCTGAAAACTTAGAAATATCAGGTGGCGACCATTGATAGGCATAGGGTTTCCAATGGTAGGGTTCAGCGGCATGACCAGTATTTTCGGTACGCATACGACTTCCCTTCTTAACAGGCTGCAGGGTTTTACCAACCAACACACCATACATAATGATGGAATCTCCTACTTGCATATCATTGAGAAAAAATTTATGCTTAGCGGGAATATCTTCAATTACTGTATAGCTTTCATTCCGGTGTTGCACAGTAGATCCCGCAGGAATCAGTTGTAAAGCAACCAAAACGTTGTCGGCAGGATGAATTTGCAGAATGGATGTTTTATTCAACATAGGTGGCACAGAGGATAAAATATTATACTATTTATTTTTTGCAGGTATCTGCTTTATCAGCCATTGCACCAAATCCTTAGCAGCCTGGAAATTTTGAAAATCGGAAGATAATTTTAGTCCATTGGTATATTCATTATATAACCAAGGATCGCCTGTAACAAAAACAGTTCCCTTACCAACCTTCGCTACAGCAAATATGTTGACAGAGTCTTTTTGCAGTAAAACTTTTGCAGGATCCTGAACATTTATGGAGCAGATATCTTTTTGATATATTTTTTGAACATTTGGTAAAACAGGGTGGTTGGGGGCAACCTTTACAGCACCATATTCAAACTCAACTCCCGGAACCTTATTTTGAATATCCTCATTCAATTGTATACCAAAAGATTTTGTAAGCAAATTAAAATGGGTAAACTCTGTATTTACCTTATCATTATGAAACAATACCAATACCCCACCCGATTGAACCCATTTTACTATGGTTTGAACATGCGCTTCGGTCATATAGTTTGGCTTGGGATTGTCAGCCAAATGATCCGGATCAACAATAATGTAAATGCAGGCATCTTTTAAATTATCGGAATTGGGAGCAGTTGATAAAGTACCTGTTCGCAGACCAGCACTTTCAATAATATCTCCCAACATGTAAAATCCACCATTGTACCATTCATCCCATTTGTAATGAAAGGGTTTCTCCACACCAGACAGATCTACTTTTTTTTCCGCATTAAAATAATCATCCAACAAAAACAGCCGATTGCTTCCTACATTACTTTTTTGAAGCAGGTCCGATTCTATTGCGGCAGCCACTTGCCAGTCGGGTACGGAAGATTCCTTATTAATTAATGCAGCATCAACTGTTACAAACTTTGAGGAGAAAGAAGCAGGAATATAATTTTTCCGAATTGCTTTACTAATCGCATATACATACATCAGTTGTGCCTTTTGCAATGCCAATTGGTATTCGGGTGCAGGATGATTGAAATTTGTTTTCCAGCGAATCGTAGCGGCTTTAGCGGCTATTTGATTGATCAATGCCTGTATGCGCCTAGAGGCAGGAGCAGTTGGATAATACTCGAAAACATCAACTGTAATACTGAGCAGAGCACTGGTATTTACAACATCTAACTTTTCTGAAGTATTGAGCTGCCGAAAGGCATAGGTTAACTGATTGGCGAGTTCAGTGAATGCTGCAGTATCCCTCATAAATGCTGCGAAAGCAGCATAAAAAGGTACTTGAGCAATAGGAAGATTTTCTACAGATTCAGCTTTGTTGTTAGCTGAAAAATAATTATTACGTAATAGCTGAAAAAGTTGGTTTGCAGCCTTAAAATATTTTTCCTGCTGGGTAACCTGATAAGTTATCAATAAAGCCTCTCCATTTATAAATTTACTGCTGGGGTAGCAGCCGGCTAATGTTCCGTTTGCTGCAACGTAAGGGTCGATAATTTTTTGCAACTGACGAAAATATTGCGGATCACCGGTATAATTCCAACACTTTGCCAAACGATGCCATTCGATACTAGAAAGGTCTTTAACGAAATCGGGGGGTGTGCTAATTGCAACCGGATAAGTTCGAAACCGATCAAGCGCTTGCTGAACATTAATGGATACAGATTGAGATTTTATTGCTGAAATAAAAGTTAAAGCCAATGCAGTAAAGCATATTGAGAGCAATTTCATAGCTGGTAAAAATTATGGCAAGATTTTAACTGCCTGCCGGGCCAGTAATTTCCATTCTTTTTTCTCCTTAATCCACACATACAATACTTTCAATTTAACGGTGGATGGCTTTCCTTTATCATTGATATTGGCAAAAAGTGAGAATCGAATGATTCCTACATTATTTACAACTGAAATGGTTTGATCGGTTACCTCCATGGTAACAAAATCCGACTGACCGGAAACCAGGTGATCAACAAAAGATGCTTTATTTTCAATATTTCCGCCCGAATGACCATAACTTAAACTATCAGCAGTTAATTGATTTAAAAGGGTGGCATCAGCATCAATCATCGCTTTGTGAAACTGTAGCAAGGTATTAGCCAAATCCTGTTCCTGTTTAGATTGTGCCCTGGAAGCATGCAAAATCAGGCAACCAAATAATAAAATAACTAATTTTTTCATGGAAGATAAATTGTTTTGAAAGATACTAATTTCAACTGAATTCATACGCGGTTTTCAATTAGTTTTCTATTAGTAATGATTAGTATCAAATAAAACATATGTAGAAAACTATTGATTGATTTTTTTACCTCCAGTTTTCCTTTTATTTTATAAATTAAATGATACTCCCAAAAACTCATAAAATGAAAAGCATAAACCTATAAGTATTATATAAAGTAGTATTTTAGGGTAATCAACGCTTCCATATGAAAATTAAACCCAGGCTCAGTTTTTTGCAGATTATTAATATGAATGTTGGATTTTTTGGCATTCAGTATAGTTTTGGTTTGCAACAAACGGCTATCAATCCTATTTATGATTTTTTAGGTGCCAAGCCTGAACAAATTCCTATTTTGAATCTTGCCGGACCAGTAACAGGCTTACTCATTCAGCCTATTATTGGGGCACTGAGTGATAAAACCTGGCATCCCCGCTGGGGAAGGAGAAAACCTTATTTCTTTCTGGGTGCACTGTTTTGTAGTATTTGCTTATTTATTTACCCATTTAGCAGTTCATTATGGATGGCAGCCGGCTTACTTTGGGTATTGGATGCAGCCAATAATACTGCTATGGAACCTTACCGGGCTTTTATTGCAGACAAACTTCCTCCATCACAAATGCCTACGGGCTTTTTAACGCAGAGCTTTTTTACCGGACTGGGTATTACACTTGCCAATTTATCATTATTCGCATTTCAAAAAGTTGATTTTCTACACCAGGTGCACGGACAAATTCCCTACTGGGTTTTTGCTTCCTTTTTTCTGGGTTCATTATGTTCCATCACATCTGTGCTTTGGTCTACCTCTACCACCCCTGAAATTCCTCCAACTGTAGAAGAACTGGAAGCACTTCAGAAAGAAAAAGGAGGATGGTTAAGTCCATTTACATCGATCATAGCTGCTATTCGCGATATGCCGGCTGTTATGTGGCAACTCGCTTTGGTTTACTTATTTCAGTGGTATGCCTTGTTTTGTTATTGGCAAAACACATCAAAAAGTATAGCACTGAGTATTTGGAATGCTACTCCTCAAAGTAATCCCAAACAATATGAAGAAGCAGTAGGTTGGGCAGGACTGGTAAGTGGTTGGTCGAATATCATGACGTTCCTTTCTGCATTTGTATTGGTATACCTTGCTAAAAAATATAGTGCCAAGTGGGTGCATATTGTTTGTTTATTACTCGCAGGAATTGGCTTTATTGCATTTCCCTTAATTCAAGACAAGCATCTATTGTTTTTACCGGTAACCGGATTTGGAATAGCATGGGCAAGTATGATGGGTGTACCTTATTTGATGGTTGTGCATGATATACCCAAAGAAAGATATGGAGTTTATATGGGTATTATAAATATGATGATTGTAATTCCCATGATTTTACAAACCACCACATTTGGATATGTTTTAGCGCATTTTTTAGATAATGACCCAAGAAAAGCAATTAGTTTTGCCGGTGTATTGTTGCTGATTGCCAGTGCCGCAACCTGGCTCATCAAAGCCACTAAACCAACCGAGGAGGAACTTTCGCAAACAGTAACGGGCAGTGCTCACTAATTGAATAAAATTTAACAGGTATGGGTATTTTGTGCATTGGGGAAGCATTAATTGATATGATTTGTACTGATAAGGGAACTGCCCTTTCGGAGGGGAATCATTTCTTAAAAAAAGCAGGGGGGGCTCCTACGAATGTTGCTGCTGCTATTGGTGCACTCGGAGGATCTGTATCCATAGCGGCGAAAGTAGGTGACGATCCTTTTGGTAAACATTTACAAAACAAGATGCATCAATTTGGAGTAGATACCCAATGGATGCAATTAGATAAAACATCATTCACCACATTCGCTTTTGTATCGCTCATGCATAATGGGGAGCGGGATTTTGTTTTCAATCGTGGTGCCGACGGAGCATTAAGCAAATCAGATATAGAAAAAATTCCGCTTGAAAATTTTTCAATCCTCCATTTTGGCTCAGCCACCGCTTTCTTGCCAGCCCCCCTGCAAGCTGCTTACAGTTATCTGTTAGAGCAGGCACTTACGCTTAATAAGTTCATCAGCTTCGACCCAAATTTTCGGCAATTGCTTTTTCCAGGCGATCGTTCTGAATTTATTCAGCAGTCGAAACATTTTTTACAGCATTGCCATTTTTGTAAATTGAGTGATGAAGAAGCGATGCTGATTTCAAAAAAATCAACGATAACTGAATCCATTCAATCTCTTACCGAATTAACCAACGCAGTAATTGCAATTACTATGGGAAAGGAAGGTACTCTACTTTGCTTTAAAGGGCAAACCTATTCAATTCCCAGTATTCCTATCTCTCCTATAGATACTACCGGGGCCGGGGATGCATTTGTGGGTGCGGTATTATTTCAACTCAGTAAATATAGTGCTGAAGAAATGAAACAACTTACACTGGAACAATGGCAACAAATTACCATCAATGCAAATAAAGCAGGTGCCCGCACTTGCGAATTTATGGGGGCGATGGAAGCCTTTGAACACCTTACTCATCAAATTTTTCAATAGTATTTTTCTGTGTATCAACATTCACTCCATCAAAAAATTTATCGTGCGCTTGAAAAGCAATTGCGCAAAAGCAATGTTTCCGATTTAGGGTTTTATACCCGTTTCATTGCCAATGTAGCGGCAATAGAATCATTGTTTAAGGAAATTTATGGAGCCCATCCAGCATGTGAAAATAGTTTTACCCAATTAGTAGAAGTGATAACGCAAGCTCATCTGAACAGAAGACCAGCCCTGCGAAAACTGGATGAAGAGAAATTAGATCAAGATGGCTGGTACCTGAGTAATCAGATAACCGGTATGAGTTTATATGTTGATCGATTTGCTGGTAACCTTCAGGGAGTAAGCGAGCGACTTGATTATCTGCAGGATCTTGGAGTAAATTTTCTCCATTTAATGCCCATTTTTGAAAGTCCGGAAGGCGAAAGTGATGGAGGTTATGCAGTATCGGATTTTAGAAAAGTGGATGCTCGTTTTGGTAGGTTAGAAGATTTGGATAACCTGAAATTAGAGATGGAAAAAAGAGGAATGTATTTAATGCTGGATATTGTATTAAATCATACTTCGCACCATCATGCCTGGGCAAAACAAGCCAAAAAAGGCGACCCACATTATCAGCAATTTTACTACCTATATCCCAACCGGGAAATCCCCGACCAGCTGGATGCAACGATGCCGGAAATTTTTCCGGAAAGTTCTCCCGGAAATTTCACCTATTTGAAAGAGACGAATCAATGGGTGATGACAGTTTTTCATCAATATCAATGGGATTTAAATTACACCAATCCGGAAGTATTAATTGCTATGCTTGATACGCTTTTTTTCTATGCCAATCTTGGGGTAGACATACTAAGAATAGATGCACCAGCTTTTATCTGGAAACAATTAGGAACTACCTGTCAGAATCTCCCTCAGGCGCATACGCTCTTACAATTGTTTAAACAATGTTTGCAAGTAGCAGCACCGGGTGTTGCCTTATTGGGGGAAGCCATTGTTGCTCCCACAGAAATTATGAAATATTTTGGATCTGGTTTTTATACAGGCAGGGAATGTGATTTTGCCTATCATGCCACTCAAATGGCTTTACAATGGGACGCACTTGCAACCGGCGATACCCGTGTTATGTTGGCTGCACAACCCCTGCTATTACAAAAACCTGTTGGAGCATCCTGGATAACCTATACACGTTGCCACGATGATATCGGTTTAGGTTATGATGATTCCATGATTGCATCAGCAGGATTTCAGCCCTATGAACATCGTAAATTTTTAAAGGAATATTATTCCGGAGCGAGGGAAGGTTCACCTGCCACAGGAGCATTGTTCTCTGTTAATCCCAAAACACAAGACGCCCGCATCAGTGGTTCTCTGGCATCGTTATGCGGCTTAGAAAAAGCGCTGCAAAATCAATCGCCGGAAGCCATTGAAACTGCCACCCAAAAGATTTTGCTAATGCAGGCAATGAGCTTTTTTATAGGTGGGATACCAATTATCTTTTATGGAGATGAACAGGGATATACCAATGATTATAGTTATTTAAGCGACTCTGGAAAAAGTTATGATAATAGATGGATGCACCGGCCGATTATAGATTGGAAGAAATGGGAAGAAGAGAAAGACCTATCAGCCACCTCCATTTTTACAGCAACTAAACGATTAATTACCATTAGAAAAAAACTCCCCGCAATTGCCGACCATGGTAATCTAACCTGGTTGGCACCTCATAATATTCACGTTGCAGCATTTATTCGCCAAACTGCTAACCAACGGGTTTATTGCTTATTCAACTTTAGTTCACAAAACGCATATCTCACATGGTATGCATTTAAAGAAAAAGGTTATCCCACTCAGGAATTATATGATTATTGGACAGAAAAAATATTCCTGGTTGGTTTAGACCATGAATACATGGTGATCCCCCCCTATGGCTTTCATATATTGGAAGTTATACAATAAACACCGGATTACGAGATATCCATTTCTGAGGTAATCGCCTCAAAATGTTGTACCTTTAGACAGGAATTGGGCGCTCAGTTAATTACCCAATAATGAATCGACTTTTCATTTTATTCACAATTTTTTTCTTGATTTCCTGTGGGAGAAGTCAGGAAACTATTTATCCAAAAATTGAATCAATTTCGGAGTCGGTATATGCATCCGGAACAATTACTACTTCCGACAAGTATCAGATTTTCCCTGCTGCTGCAGGAGTAATAGAAAAAGTGTTTGTAAAAGAGGGTGATGCAGTAAAAAAAGGTACCCTGCTGGCGTTACTTTCAGGAAAAGTTGCAGCTTTTAACCAGGAAGCTGCTGCTATTAAAGCGGCTTTCGATTCACGCGCCACTAATGAAAGTAAATTAACTGATGCCAAAAGATTAGCAGAATTGGCATTTCAAAAAATGAAAGTTGATTCAGCCCTGTATATTCGTCAAAAAAACCTTTGGAACGAACAAATAGGCACTCGTGTAGAGCTTGAACAAAGGGAATTGGCTTGGGAAAATGCACAAACAGATTTTCTACTGGCAAAGCAACGTATTCAAGACATACAAAAGCAAATTAACTTCAACGAACAAATTGCTCAAAAGAATTTAGACATAGCCGCTAGTGTAAATAAAGATTATGAAGTGAGAAGCGAATCTGATGGAACCGTTTTCAAATGGATGAAGTCGGCAGGTGAATTTGCCAATCAACAAACCCCGCTGGGAATCATTGGCAATACGCAAAAATTTATTTTAGAAATGCAGGTTGATGAATCCGATATCAGTCGTATTCGTACGGGCTTATCTGTTTTAATTACCATGGATAGTCATAAGGGTAGTGTATATGAAGCAACTGTAACCCGGATATTACCCATGATGAATGAAAAAAATAAAACCTTTATTGTTGAAGCCAGATTTACCCAAGGTCCTGAGCAGATTTATCCCAATACCAGCTTCGAAGCAAATATTATTTTAAGCACCAAAGAGAAAGCCTTATTAATACCCAGAAATTATTTGTTAAACGATTCAACAGTTGTGGAGAAATCGGGTAATCCAATTAAGATTGTATCAGGTATTAAAGATTTTACAAAAGTAGAAATTCTATCAGGACTCACTGCTTCAGATGAATTGATAAAGCCAAAGCAATGAAATTTTGGCTCATTATACGGATAGCCTTTGCTTTGTTAATGGCAAGATGGAAACAAACAATGGTTGCTGCTATTGGAGTTGCTTTTAGCATTACCATGTTTATTACCTTACTGGGCTTTATGGGTGGATTGAATGACTTACTGGACGGTCTGCTATTGAACAGAACACCCCATATAAGATTATATAATGAAATCAAAGCGCCGGAAGTATTACCGGTAAATCTTTCACCAAAGTATAAAGACCATTATAATTTTGTAAAATCGGTTAAGCCCAAAAATGAAAGGCAACAGATTCATAATATCACAGCTATTGAAGCAGCGTTAAAACAAGATAATAGAGTATTAGGATTTGCCCCTAAAATTACCGCACAGGTATTTTACAACATTGGCTCTACCGATTTGAATGGCTTAATAAATGGAATAGATGTTGCGGGAGAAAATGCTTTATTTCTTTTCAACGACTATGTAGTTGCTGGAAATTATACCGATTTGAACACCATACCCAATAGTATTATTTTAGGTAAGGGAATAGCAGAAAAAACATTTACCAATGTAGGTGATATCATACAGGTTACCACAGCAAAAGGGGAAAGCAGGCAGCTAAAAGTAGTTGGACTCTTTCAGTCGGGTATTCAGGAAATTGATAAAGTGCAGAGTTATGCATCGCTGAAAACCACACAAAATCTGGTGGGAGAAACCGGGAGCTATATAACAGACCTTCAAGTAAAACTACACGATCTTTCTCTGGCTCCTGCAATGGCAAAAGAATTTGAACAATTATATGCAGTGGATGCGGTGGACATACAAACAGCAAATTCACAATTTGAAACCGGAAGTAAAGTAAGAACACTGATATCTTATGCGGTTGGTATTACATTACTCATAGTGGCTGGATTTGGCATTTATAATATCCTCAACATGATGATATATGAGAAAATGGATTCAATTGCCATATTAAAAGCTACCGGATTTTCGGGAAGAGATGTAAATCGAATTTTCTTATGCATTGCTTTAACCATTGGCATTTCAGGAGGATTAGCTGGCTTGGTGTTGGGTTTTGGATTATCCTCGGTTATTGATCAAATTCCTTTTAATACCCCTTCGCTACCTACAGTGAAAACTTACCCGGTCAATTACAATCCTTTTTTCTATCTTATTGGAGGCGTATTTGCATTGATTACAACTTATTTTGCCGGATTTTTTCCTTCCAAAAAAGCCAGTAAAATGGATCCGGTAACCATAATTAGAGGAAAATGAGTAACCGTTCTATTATACTTGAGGCAAGGAATATTTCAAAATATTTTCATGATCCGCTTACTGTTCAGGTATTAAAAGATATTAGTTTCTCTATTATTGCCGGCGAATTTATTGCCGTTATTGGCAAATCGGGGTGTGGGAAATCTACACTATTATATGTGCTCTCAACAATGGATACCGACTATGAGGGAAATGTAATATTACAAGGAGTAGATTTGAAAGGAAAGAAAGATGCTGAATTGGCAAAAGTGAGAAATAATAGTATTGGATTCGTTTTTCAATTTCACTATTTATTGAATGAATTCAATGTTTTAAATAATGTAATGCTACCCGGATTAAAAAAAGCACAGTATTCCGAACAGGAAGTTGAGCAAAGGGCTTATGAAAAATTAAAAATTTTGGGAATTCAGGATGAGGCACTCAAAAAGCCCAATCAGCTTTCGGGCGGACAAAAACAGCGGGTTGCGATTGCCAGGGCACTTATCAATGATCCATTAATCATTATGGGAGATGAACCTACCGGGAACTTAGATAAGAAAAACAGTGATCTGGTATTTTCTATTTTCAACGAACTCTCTAAAGAATATGGTCAAACCCTGCTGATAGTTACTCATGACCTTGAATTCGCTCATAAAACACATCGAATTATAGAAATGCAGGATGGAAAAATTATATCTGCATAAATTAGTCCGACAATATAATTGCCGGACTAATCAAAATTGGAATTTAGAATTTAATTGAAAAACCAAGATTAACAACAAAATCTGCAAAGGCGGCATCTCCTTGTGTATATTTATTATTGGCAGTAGTAATCAATTTATCAGGAACACTTTGCGTTCTGTTTCTGGTTACTGCAATAGGGACATAAGCAAATACACTGGTTTTCTTTTGGGTGAATACGATTCCAGGTTCTGCTGAAACTATAAAGCCCGGACGGCGGAATCCATTACTCCCTCCAATAAGATCATAAACCGGAATAGCTTCTCGTCTTACACCACCCAAGAAAGTAAATTTACCTACCATATAATTTAATCCCAAACGTAGCATAAACTGATCTGGCACACTCATCACATCACTACCTCCAATTATTTGATTTGCAGAAGGTACTCCTCCCCGTGCAGTAGAAACCCCATTTTGTTCCCGGGGGTTGATTAGATAATAAAAATTGCCATATAAACCCCAGCCATTACGAAGCATATAATAAGCATTCAATTCGGTTGTAATTCCCAAACCCCCGTCGCCTAATTGAATGGATTGATCTACAGGGCCAAAACGTGTTACTCCTGGAGTGGCAGTATAAAACCGATCTGTATAACGATAATCACCAGTTGGTAATTTTAATCCCAATCCAGCCTGTATATTCAAGTTGTGATGTTTTGCAGGATTGAGTAGCCATTTATATACGGCAACACGTGCATCTCCAATTCCGTATGAACTAGTATGATACCGCTCTAAACCTCCATGCTCATATAAAGAGGAACGATCATTGTAAATGATCGGCACATTCACCATTACCGACCAGCGGTTAGATAAATGATGAAATAGGGTAAGATCGAGTGAGTAATTATAATTAATCACCTCGGTTCCCAATTCAACTCTTTGAGGCTGTTCTTCATAGCCAACAAAGTGACGGAATGATTTAAAATATCGGTTGTTGGCCGAAAACTGCCACTTAGAAACAACGGAATCTGCGTGATCCATGGAGCAAACTGCCCCATTGCTTCGAATAGCTACGCAACCTTGCGCATTAGCCTCATTTAAAGAAGCAGAAATAACACCTATTAATACTAATATTTTTTTCATAACAATTTGTAGGGTTTTCAAAATCACAATTTCTTTTTCATTTTTAGTCTGGTAACGATTACCTGTCCTACATTTTTCCCGATTTCTGTACTGGTAATACAAGAACTATGATAGTGCAATCCTCCATAAAATCTTGCCCAATTATTTTCAATTGCTGCTGCCTTAAAGGAAGCGAAACTTCTGCTTTTTATACCAAATTCTATTTCAGTAGAATCGGTATAAGCAAAATTATCTCCAAAAATACTGGTAAGTGCCTCAGCAGCAGAAGAAGAGATAGTAGAATGACCACAAGTATATTCAGGAAATGCGGGTGTTTGCAGGTAAGGTCTCCAATTCATATCGAAATACTTATTAATAACTGTTTCCGGGCGAACCGTGTTATAAGTATATTTTACATACCAGCATTGAATAAATGCATCAAATAATGCAATGCTGGTTTTTGCATAGGCATAAATAGTGGCTGGCAAATCATAGTCGGCTTTTTTGGCAGCAATTCCTATCACACTCATCCAATGTCCGGGAGGAGAAAACTTTTTGCTGCCAAACATAACATGTCCGGTTACATTCATCTTAAAGGGATTATCATCCCAAAACTCTGCTATATGCCTTTGCTCTGGTGTTAGACTATCTACAGCATTTTTTATTTTCATCACTTCCTGATAGTAGGCACTATTCTTATCTGTAATGTTAAAAGGTAGTGGTGGTGGCGGACAAAAGATTCCTGCACTATCAATCACCATGGTTCGAATTTCTTTCCAGTGGGGTTCTACTGCTGATGCATACATGGGCGGAGTAGGAATCCATCTGCCGGGTATATCTTTTACCGTATATTTTTCTGCACCCCTTGTTTGCAAATAATTATCAGATTTACTCCAACGAATGATAGAAGCGGCAATACTATCTGCTAATTCCCTGGAGGCTTTCTCTACCTTCTTTGGCAGCCCTTTATCCCGGGCCACTTGCACAATACTATCCTGATATAATTGCATGCTACCCTCCGGGAAGGTAACTGCTTCCCCAACTTTCATGTATGCTAACAAAGATGCCAAAGCAAAATCAACATCTGGGTTTGCTTCCGGCTTTGAAATTTTTGATAGTCCGTTTAGCTGACCTGCCAGAGAAATATACTCTGCAGAATCCCCGACTGCCATAACTTCATATGCTGCAATTGCTGCATATACATAGTTTCTGGAAGCCACCATGGGTGGAAAATTATTTCCCATAACTACGGTATTCAATTCATGTACCGTTTGGCTAAACAATTCAGGGTTGTGCAGATATGATTTGTATTCCTCACTATTTTGGCAACCAAATAATAATATACCAACACAAAGACCCAATAGAAGTCTTTTCATTACAAATAAAATATGAGATAAAAAATGCTGTGAATAGAATAATTAAGCTACAGCACATGGGGGATGTTCAATTCCGCTGAGCATGCCATTTTGCAAGGCTTGTGAATGAAATGTGTTCCAATTTACACCTGCTACATCTCCCCTAAACTGCCAGGAAAAGAAAAGATGATCTTGTGTAAAATCGGAGATATTCCACTTTGCGGAAGCCGTTTTGCCATTGGACTTTTTTGCACTTCCTTCATGAGAGATAAAATCATTTGCCAGTTGAGCAAATGCATCTCTTGCATTATTAATTTTTGTAGTCTGTATATTTGGCAGGCAAAGCAATTCAAGAGTATCCTGATAAAAACGTCTCTTTACATAAGAATAGGTAACCCCATTCATTTCGATGCTTCCTTCCACTTTTTCGTATTGAGCATTACTAACCCCATAAGGTAGGGTTGCAGGAACTTTTATATGTAAAAGGTCGGCCTCATTATATTGCTCCTCATCTAATACCATCTGAAGCTGAGCCTGTGCATTGTCGGCCATCCAGTTAGACAATAACCGGTAACCTCCCCAATTGAACAGGAGCATCAGTAATAGCAATATGGCTATCAGCTTTTTCACTAGTCGAAATTACAAATTATTGCTTCACAAAAATATTTTCTTTTCAGGTAGGGTTTTTTCAGGGAAAGGTTCTATTAACAGAAACTTTATTCCAGTTTTTTCCTGCACTGCACCCGTTTTGTTCAATTTTAAAGGGTCAAATAAATTAAATCACTCCGCAAAGTTACTACTAACTCAGGGCATTAAAAAAAGGGTAATAATTACCGGTTTTAATTTTAATAATCCATACTCGCCAAATGAATTTGAAACACAGTCTATTTAGTTCCTAAACTACTTCCTCGTTTTATCGCCCGGAATAAAACAAATGATGCATTATTTCTACTTACTACTAATCCTGTTCCGCCCCCAGACAATCGTATTGGTGAAATATCCCTTACCTCTCCCTTAACAAAAAATCCAGAGTATTTGGGTAAATAATTTTCCCATCCATTGTATGTTTGCACCAAAGTGGTTCCATAGCTGGCATCCAATCGACCTGTTTGCGGTTTCCAACCAAAAAAATTACCTCCTAATTGCAAGTCTGGCAATCCATCTGCATTGCAATCAACCACTGCAATAGCTCCTACTGGTGATAACTGTGCCGCTAAAGGCAATGGCACTTTTTGGAATTTCCCATTACCCAAATTATAAAATACGCTACTGCGGGTTTCCTTTACAGATAATACGGTTGCCATTTTTAACTGCTCGGAATTGAAAATTGCTTCAATTGGTTTTCCAGCATAATCTTTATACTGTAAGAATTTTTTCTTCAACCCTGGAAGTTGTGACTCCATTTCATCTTTTAAATAATACGGATATGCTTTACCATCGGGTTTGTAAAAAACAGGGATACATTCCGTTTGTCCGTTTTGATCAAAATCAGCCGTAAATAATCGAGCGGGATGGGAACTGTCAGCTTTGATGTTGGAATTGAGGCCGAAATTACCCGCAATGATATCCGGTTTTCCATTTCTATCTATATCTGCAATTTTTAAACAATTCCACCAACCTTCGGATTCCGGAAGATCTGCCTGTGGAGTGAGTATTTCTTTTTGAAAAGAAAAAATTCGAATAGGCATCCAATCTCCTGCTAATATTAGTTCGGGGCGGCTATCTCCATTTAGATTTACCCAAACGGCATCCGTAACCATTCCTGCTTTGAGTAATGCAGGTGCTTTGCTTGCTGTTACCTCTTTAAACTTACCATTTCCTATATTTTCCAGTAATATACTTGAAGGAATTAATCCATAACTTCCGGGAATATTGCGAGCCCCAATAAATAAATCGAAATCCCCATCTCCATCCATATCTGCACTCTTAATACAGGAAGCATTAATTGAAAGAGTTGGCCATCCACTGGTTGCTGCTGTAAAAATTCCCTTACCATTATTGATATATAACCGAGGCGCTAAATAAGGGGAGCCAATATTTACTTCATTCCCTCCTGAAGCTACTGCAATATCGAGATCACCATCGTTATCGGCATCCAGTAAGGCAATGCCGGTAGTCTCAAAATAGTAATCTGCCATCCATGTTTTTTGAATCTTTTCTACAAAACTTCCATCCTTCTGCTGAAAAAAGAGTTTACAGGTATCCCCCTTAGCTGCACCAACAAAAAAGTCGTCTAACCCATCCCCATTTACATCCCCAACAGCAACTTTGGGTCCTTCGGTTGATAATAATTTATGCAACAATCTCTCTACGTTAAAGTCAACAAAATCATTTTCAACGTGTATTCGATTACCTGATATTTTATTTTCAGGAAAGGGCTCCCAGAATTTTTTTTCTTCTTGTGAAATTAATCTTGGAAAAGCTATTGCCTGCTCTTGCTGTAAAACAAGTAAGGTATCCATAGGTGGGCGCACCAGGGTTTGGGATTTACCACCCGGCCATAAAATGCAAATACTATCAATCGGATTAGAACCCGAGAGACCAAATAATAAGTCGGATGTAACACAACTTTGAAAACCCCGAACCGGAATCTGCTCTAATTGTTGTAATTCTTTACCTCGAAATAAAGTAACCCTGGCACCCATACCAAAATTATTGGGAGCAGTACCCTGTAACCTGCAGGTAACATAATGACTTTCCGATTTACCACGGGTATTGTTTTGATAGAGAAATGCAGGGCCATTTACATTATTAATAACCAAATCCAAATCGCCATCATTATCTAAGTCTGCATAAGCTGCGCCACTGCTAAAGCTTGTTTGTATAAATCCAAGATCAGAAGATTGATTGGAGAACAGAGCATTCCCCTTATTGATGAACCCGAAATTTTGAATGGGTACTGATGGCATTTTATTCAATAGATCCAAAAAATCATATCCACCCTGCCGTATTCTCGATAAATTTTCTTCACTATTGAAATAAGCAAGGAAATCCTGATCGGTTAAATCTCTTCGTATTCCATTGCATACGAGAATATCTTTTAATCCATCATTATTAAAATCGAAGGCTAGTGTTCCCCAACTCCATCCGGTAGCATCCATCCCCGAAAGCTGTGCCATTTCACTAAAAGTGCCATCCTGGTTATTAATCTGTAAAGTGTTGGCAGTAAACTGATGATGCAGTTGCAGCCGATTGCGTGCATGCTGCACATCATATCCATCAAACCGAATGGTAGTTTTTAAGCGGTAATCATTTTCGGGCAACATTTCAGCCGTAAATATATCTGGGTATCCATCATTGTTTACATCTGCCATATCGGTACCCATCGCACCATTACTTAAATGCCCAAATACATCATCCGACTTTTCAACAAATCT
>Ga0214923_10003001_pt1 | contig 21611 bp, 15 predicted proteins | sample LL1510_MetaG_FD_177993 | JGI IMG/M metagenome (GOLD analysis project Ga0214923, IMG submission 177993) | Freshwater microbial communities from Lake Lanier, Atlanta, Georgia, United States - LL-1510 | ecosystem: Environmental > Aquatic > Freshwater > Lake | place: USA: Georgia | collected...
CCTACCAATATCGGATTATTTTTTGTTCTGCGTGTTAGTATGTGAAGGGTTCTTCTGATTTCTTCATCCCTTCCAATTACAGGATCTAATTTCCCTTGTCTGGCAAGGTCATTTAAATTTTTGGCATACTTGGTTAGCGTATTATGCTGGGTTTCCTGAGTTGCAGATTGTATGCTTTCTCCTTTGCGTAAATCTTTGATGGCAGTAATCAATCCCTTTTCAGTTAAACCTGCAGCTTTTAAGGCAGCAGCCATATCATCACTACCCTGCAAAATACCCATCAGCAAATGTTCATTTGAGATGAATTCATCCTGAAAAGTTTTTAAATTGGTTGTTGCTTTTAAAAGAGCATTGTTTGCATCTCTGCCTAATTGTTGTGCGGGCTCTCCCCCCTGTATGCGCGGAAGCTTTTGCATACTTTCCTGCATTTTGGTTTCCAGCAACCGGATATTTACGTTGTTTCTTTTTAGTAAATATTGAATCGGACTATCTGCATCTTGTAACAACGCCTTTAAAATGTGAACTGTTTCAATGCTGGGATTACCAGCACTGAATGCTAGCTGCTGAGCTGCCTGAATGGTTTCCTGCGCCTTAATTGTGTATTGGTTTAGATTCATAGTATATTATTTTTTATATCGGCTTTTCAGTACAACCACAAGAAAAATTAGCCTTTTTTAACGATGCTGTCTTGTGATGATACTTATAATTTCCGATATCTTTATACTTATTATCAAACCTGTAACCAATTCAAATATTCGGTAACTATGTCGCATTTCTTTAGTAAAGTCTGCTGTAAAGTCAGTGCCACCTTGGTTTTCCTGTTATTATTTCAGTTTTTAATGGCACAAAGTTATGCCGACCCAACCCTTCAATTCGAAAAGTCGGGTAAGGAATTGGGCAGCCATGCAGCTTTAGCCATTATTCAGCCTGGCAAGCCAGTCTACTTAAAAACTATAGGGGAATTTACGGCGAAAGATCAGGCACCATTGGGTAGTATCAGTCAGTGGCTAACCACAGCGCTCGTTTTAAGTTTTGTTGACGCAGGCAAAATTAGTCTCGACGATAAGGTAAGTCAGTATATCCCCCTGTTTACTAAATATGCAAAAGGATATATCACTATTAGAGATTGTCTAACACATTTCTCCGGCATAGAGGCTGAACCCGTTAAAATGGCGTCTTTTGAAAGTCAGTCCAAATTTGCTACTCTACAGGAAGAAGTTGAAAGTTTTGCTACCAAGCGGGAAATCAGGGCCAATCCCTCCACTGAATTTTATTTTAGTCAGGTTGGTCTTAATATAGCTGCACGTGTTTTAGAAGTAATCACACGTAGGGGATTTGAACAATTGATGGGAGAAAAAATTACCCGTCCGCTGATGATGAGAAGTACCAGCTTTAGCAGTTTTAGTGCGGTTAATCCATCGGGAGGAGCTATTGGATCGGCGAATGACCTGAGTAATTTTTTAACCATGTTATTGAATAAGGGAATGTTTAATGGTAAAAGAATTTTAAGTGAAGCTTCTATTGCTGAAATGCAAAAAGTACGTACTACTCCTTCCCTTATAAAATCGGCTCCTTTGGCTGTTGCAGGTATGGGGTATAGTATGGGGGCCTGGGTATCAGCTACCAATACTGAGGGGGTTGCTACTGCCCTTGATTGCACAAGTTTATGTGGGAGTTGGGCTGGTATCGACTGGTGCCGAAATTATGGCTTTTTGGTTCTAACCAAAAAAATGGAAAATACCGAAAAATCGGATGTTTATAAACGAATCCGCAAAGCTTTGGATGATCAGCTGCCGGTAAACTGTAAATAACAATTTTATTTTTCATACATCTGACAATAGTACAATCATCAAATCGCTGGCGGCAGCCCTGGGTTTTACCTATTGTGGTATAGCCCGTGCCGAATTATTGGAAGATGATGCCCGAAGATTAGAGTCGTGGTTGTATAAGGGTATGCAGGGGGAAATGCAATACATGAACAATTATTTCGACTTACGAATTGATCCGCGAAAATTAGTTCCAGGCACTCGTTCTATTATTACGCTATTATATAATTATTTTCCATCCGAAATACAATCGCCTGATTTACCCCAAGTGGCTAAATATGCATATGGAGAAGATTATCACTTTGTTGTAAAAGATAAATTACGCGCTCTACTGGAACAGATAAGAGCAAAAATGGGCAATATACAGGGAAGGGGATTTGTTGATTCTGCACCCGTATTGGAAAGAAGCTGGGCAGTTAAAGCAGGTTTGGGATGGATAGGAAAAAATGGAAACCTGATTACCCAAAAACAGGGCTCCTTTTTTTTCATTGCTACGCTGATGGTTGATATTGAGTTGGAATATGATCCACCCATGGTGAAAGATTTTTGTGGCACTTGCACGCGTTGTTTGGATGCCTGCCCAACCAATGCCATTTTACCAAATAAGGTAGTGGATGGAAGTAAATGTATCAGCTATTTTACAATTGAATTAAAAGATGCATTGATTCCGGAAAGCCAGAAAAATAAATGGAACGATTGGATGTTTGGCTGCGATACTTGCCAGGATGTTTGCCCTTGGAATCGATTTAGTAAACCGCATACAGAGACAAGATTTACTCCTATACCCGAAATTCTGGAGTTAAGCTCAGGCGATTGGGAGCAATTGAGTGAAATGGCATTTAAGCAAATTTTTGGACGATCTCCCCTACAAAGGAGGAAGTATGCAGGCATCCGAGCAAATTTACAATTCCTGAAAAATGGAGGTGTTAAGGAGTGACCAACACTTTATTTCGCAATTGTTGTAAGTTGGTTTCTAACTGGGGTCCCATTATTTTTTCATTCAACATAGAACCGAGGCGCTCCCAGGGTAACCATCCGAGAGGTTGTTCAAATTGCCACTGAGCAGTGCATCCAGCATTAGCTGAGTCTGTAATTATCCGCATCGTGGAAATCTGTAAAGTACCATTTTTAGATTTCCATTGAGTAATCATATGGTTGGCATTGCTTTCAATCCATTGTATAGTAAGGTTTCCAACTTGATAAACGCTATCATTAATTGTTTTAATTTGATTACTATCCAGCCCCTGCATCCATTGCGGCCACTTGCGAACATCCTGCATATATGGAACTACCCTACCAGCAGGAACTGGTATGTTAATTGCCCTTGATACAACCACTTTGGATGGCATTAAAAGACCTATTCCCAATAACAATAGAAAAAAAATAAGGGCACTAATTAGTACAAATTTTACCAATCGCATATTAGTCCCACTTAAAAGTTTTGAATGCTACTGCATATACAAGTACTGTCCATATACCAAGGATTGCCAATTCATGTAAACATGCCGACAAGCCTGCTCCTTCAAAAGCGATATTGCGCATGGCAGTGTTAAAATGTGTGAGTGGCAAAACTTTACAAATAGGCTGTAACCAGCTGGGAAATGTTTCTATCGGAAAAAAAGTTCCGGCCAGCAAAAACTGTGGTAAGGTAATCAGATTGGCAAAGGGGGGTATTGTACTTTCTGTTTTGGCTACACTACTCACAATAAAACCAAAACCCATGAATAATATCAAAGCCAGAAAACTTAGCAACATAATGGTAAGAAAGGTTACCCATCCATGTACGAGCGTAAATTGAAAAGCAAAATGGCCTACAAGAATTATAATTACTGCCGTCATCATTTGAAAAATCACCCGGCTAAGCGCTTCACCTAAAATAATATATGGCCGGCGAATGGGGGTTGCATAAAACCTTTTCAATACCAGTTGCTGTCGCAGATTGAAAAATAAGAAAGCAACTCCAAACACACCGGCACTTAAAAGTGAAAATCCTAATTGTCCGGGCAGAATAAAATCAATGGTACGATACACTCTGCCCGGAATTTTTTGAACCTGATTATTTACCAGAGCGATTGTTGGAGTGCTTGGATAGGTTTGTTGATTGATGCCAGAAATAATTGCATTCAAAATTGAGGTAAGCACCTGCAGGTTTTGCGGGTTCACCGCATCCGAACTTTGCAGATTTACAAAATAAGGAGGATTCTCAAGGGTAGATTTACGAATTTCCATTATGGCTGTAATCCTTCCCTTTTCCAGGTCTTCCCGCAGTTGTACCGAATCTTTTTGTACTATTTTAATGCCAGGCATTTTAAGTATAGCCGCATACACCGGGTTGGCTGTATCAGTTTGAGGGGTAAATGCTACACTAACAGAAATTTTTCCACTTCCGCCAATAAATCCAAAAACCAAAATGAAGATGAGTGGAAATGCGATGCTAAACAAAACAGCGGAGGGGCTTCTGAAAATCGCCCGCAAACTTCCGCGGGTGATGGCCAGCATGGCTTTAATTTGACTATACTTATTTTCCATGTTGCTACAATCCAATTGGGTTATCGAATTTGAAAGCTAAAGGGCATTTTCATTTGGGGGGTTCCCACCATTTGCTGAATTCCTTTCCATTGCTCTATCCAGTAAGTTGCTTCCGAAGAAATACTTTCTTTCATTACCGAGCTGCGTATAGACTTTTTATATCCCTGTGTAAATTCTTCCAGCAGTGTTTTCTTTTCGGGATATTCACGCAGTGAATAACTCCCTAATTTACTCATGCGAGCCGCGCAGTTAATTGCATCCTGTAAAGTTCCGATTCTATCAGCCAGCCCAACACTTATTGCCCTCCTCCCCGTCCATACTCTTCCCTGTGCAATACTATCTACCGCATTCATTTTCATTTTTCTTCCGGCTGCAACACGTGTTTTAAATGTTGTATAAATAGAGTCGACTGAATTTTGAAAAAAACGTTTTTCAACTTCGGTTAGCGGGCGGTCGATAGACCCCATATCTGCATAAGGGGCAGTTTTTACTCTGTCGAATCCAACTCCTAATTTATTTTGAAAGAATTTTTCGAGGTTGGGAACAATACTAAATACACCAATCGAACCAGTGATAGTATTTTCATTTGCAAAAATTGAATCGGCATTACATGAGATATAATATCCACCGGAAGCAGCCACATTTCCCATGCTTACTATAACTGGCTTTTTTTCCCGCGTAAGTGAAATTTCTCTCCAGATAACATCGCTTGCCAACGCAGAACCTCCGGGAGAATTTACCCGCAATACAATTGCTTTTACTGAATTATCCAATCGAAGTTTTCTAATCAGATTTCTATAAGCATCACTTCCAATTTGTTCATCACTTTCACTTCCACCAGTTATGTCACCATTAGCATAGATAACTGCAATACGATCACTGCCTGTTTGACGGAAGTCGGCAGCCTTAGCATATTCGCCAAAGGTTACGTAGTTGGCTTTATCCTGATCTCCCAGTGCAACCTGTTTATTTAATTTGGCTTTAAATTGATCATCATACATCAAGCCATCTACCAGCTTATATTTTTTCGCATCATATGCCGATTGAATCATTCCATTTGCAGCCATATTTTGTAATTCAGCCGTATCAATTTTACGGGATACAGATACAGCTGTTAACATATGCAGGTTTAAATCACCCAGCCAAACACTGGTTTGCAATCTGTTCGCATCCGTCATTTTATATTCCCTAAATGGCTCTGTAGCACTTTTGAATTTACCGGCATAAAATATTTGAGGCTGAATTTCCAGTTTTTCCAACATACCCTTCAGAAAAAACAAAGAAGATACCATTCCCGAAAACTCCAGTCCGCCCTGAGGATGGCATGCTATAAAATCGCTAACACTCGCAACATAATATGCCTTTTGAGAAATGGTTTCTCCATAAGCATATATAAATTTACGGCTCGACTTAAAATCAAGTAAAGCTTTTCTCAATTCCTCGCTGGCTCCGAATCCATTGACGTTATCAGAACATTGGATATAAATACCTTTAACCAGTGTATCGGTTTTGGCGGCGCGAATCATGCGCACCATATCATAAAGTGATGGTATTTCATTTTCGGTTTTATTCATGAATGCTGCAAAGGGATCATCCTTAGATTGCTCTGGAAAGCTTTGTGATAAATCCAGCACTAAAATAGCTCGTGGATCGATGGCAGATTTATTATCAGATGAAGCTAATGAAACAATACCTATGAGCAGGAAAAAGCCCATGAGCGTAAAAATGATCAGAGCAAGAAAGGATGCGAAAAAAATTTTTAAAAAACTTTTCATATTGCTGTTTCTGGTTTTAAACTAAATAAATCAGTACGCTTTTAGTAAAAATACTATTACTTGTGGCAAGCTACCCTATTATTTCATTATTTTCGGGCAATATACTGGATTTGTTATTGATTTCTTTAAAGGTAAATGTACGGCATCTCCGTAACCTAAAGAATATGATTTACATGAATCGTGCCTATTTACTGATAGGTGGTAATTTGGGAAACCCATTATTGCAAATGCATCGGGCAACTCAATTGATAGCTGAACGGTGTGGAACACTGTTGTTGATGAGCCGGGCATACCAGTCTTCTGCCTGGGGGCCGATATCGCAACCCAACTTTTTCAACCGTGCACTACTTTTGCAAACCAGGCTATCACCCGATGCTTTATTGGCACAAATTTTACAAATAGAAAGTGATATGGGGCGCATCAGAAAAGAAAAATTTGGCCCGAGACTTATAGATATCGACATATTGTTAATGGATAATGTAATTATTGAAAAGCCCGATTTACAAATTCCTCACCCATTGCTTGCGGAAAGAAGATTTGCACTGACTCCTTTATGTGAAATTGCCCCCTTCCTCTGGCATCCTGTATATAAACTAACGATTGAAAATTTATTAAACGCTTGCACCGATAAGGGAAATGTGCAAAAAAAAAAATCACACTAGCCGAATGGTAATTAATTTTACCTATTCGCATGAAACATCACTTTATTACTGTTGAAGGAAATATTGGAGCTGGAAAAACCACGCTTAGCCACTTGCTATCTAAACATTTCAATGCCAGACTGGTGTTAGAAGAATTTGCCGATAACCCCTTTTTGGCAAAATTCTACGAACAGCCACAACAATATGCTTTTCCAGTTGAGCTTTTTTTTATGGCTGAGCGATATAAACAATTAAAAGACATGGTTCACAGCAAAGATTTATTTCAGAGCGTAACCATTTCCGACTATCTATTCACCAAGTGTTTGTTATTTGCAAAAGTAAATTTACCGGAAGAAGAATTTCGCTTATATCAAAAGTTATTTGATATAATACATCAGCAATTGGTATTTCCAGATATCATTATTTACCTACATGCACCGGTTCAAAAACTGCAACAGAATATTCGCAAAAGAAACAGACCCTATGAACAAAATATTCCTGATGAATACCTTTTTAGCCTTCAGGAAACATACACAAGCTATATCAAACAACACAATATAACTACCATTTTCATTGATGCCAGTAATGCCGATTTTCTTGGAAAACCCCAACACTTACAGGTAGTAATTGATGCGTTAGATAAAGAAATTGAACAAGGACAACATTATTTCAGTTTACCTGAATAATTTTCCAATTGATATCTATACATGAATCCTTCCCAACAAACATCCAATGATCCATATGCTGCTCTGAGAATTACAGAATTCAGAAATCTAATGATTGGAAGATGTCTCTTTATCATGGGTTTACGAATGATGGGAACTTTGGTAGGTTGGTGGATTTATGAATTAACCAATGATCCTTTTGCAATCGGATTAATTGGTCTGGCAGAGGTTATACCGGCAGTTTCATTATCCTTATATGCAGGTCATATTATCGATATCAGTGAAAAGCGATCATTATTGCTTCGTGGGGTTGCAGCTTACTTACTTTGCACCATTGTATTAATTGCATTATCAACTAGATATTCCTATTCCCAACTGAGTGAACATAGTATTGCTTTCTGCATCTATATTGTAATTTTTTTTACAGGAGTTTTTCGTTCATTTACCGGACCCACTTTTGGAACTTTAATTGGAAATATGGTACCCAAAGAAATTTTGGCCAATGCAACTACCTGGAATCAGGGAATTTGGTTATTTGCATCGGTAACCGGGCATGCTTTAGTTGGGTTTTTAATTGTAGGCATTGGTAATACTGGAGCATTACTAATTATAGCAGGTATGGTGTTAAGTGGGTTTACATTTCTTTACCTTTTACATCCCAAACCTCCCTTGAATGAAAAAGGAGAAAAGAAAACAATTGAAAGTGTAAAAGAAGGATTGCGATTTGTTTTTTCTACCAAAGAAGTTTTGGGTGCACTCTCATTGGATTTATTTGCTGTTTTATTTGGAGGTGCGGTTGCCATGATTCCGGTATTTGCACGCGACATTCTTAAAACCGGACCGGTTGGGTTCGGATGGCTGAATGCTGCAGCTGATATCGGATCCATTCTAGTTGTTATACTCTTAACCATATTTCCACTCAAAAAAAAGCAGGGAAAAAAATTATTGTTAGTGGTGGGGGGATTTGGCATCTGCATCATATTATTTGGCATCTCCCGGTTTTATTGGCTTTCTTTCTTTGTTTTGCTACTCAGTGGATTTCTGGATGGAATTAGTATGGTTATCCGAGGAACCATCCTTCAAATAAAAACACCCGATCATATGAGGGGTAGGGTAATGAGTGTAAATTCAATGTTTATTAATAGCAGTAATGAGTTAGGTCAATTTGAAAGTGGAGTTGCATCAAAATTGATGGGGGTTGTACCTTCTGTAGTATTTGGGGGCAGTATGACTTTACTCATTGTATTAATTACCTGGTTTAAAGCACCCGGACTTCGGAAAATGGAATACTAGTTTAGGGAGACTGTTGCAATAATTTTTCTAGAACATAATAAACTGCAGGACAAAACTCACTGTTTTTAAGTGTAATGGCGGGGCGTTTAATTAAAACATCTTCATCTGTATACGGAAAACGACGACAATCAGAGGGTCGTTCTTCGTAGATGTTGCAGGTATTGTCTTCCGCCAAAAATGGACAAGGGGTAGATTGCAACACATAATCACCATCAGTATCCAAACGGAGGTAGGTTTCAATAAAAGTTCCTTCCTTCATCCGCAGATGCTTGCTGATGCGTTTAATGTCGGGTGTTTTAAAACGAGGAGAATAGTTTTTGCAGCAACCTGCACAGGTTAAGCAGGAAACTTTTTCAAAGGCTTCCTCATGTAAATCGGGCAAAACCTTCAATATTTCTTTCTTATTTCCCTTTTGCAAAAGTCGCTGATACAATTTCCGGTGTTCTTCGCTCTTTTTTTGCCATTGTTGGAAAGAAATATCCTGCATAATGGTTCAAATATCCTAAAACTATGGCAAACAAGTCAACCCAGTTACAATATCCTACCCGTACTTCTAATAGGCAGGTAAAAAGTTGATGCAATCAGTCCACAAGCTTTCCCCAAATTGAACAAAACATCTCAAACTTCCTGTTAGGATAGTAACTTTGCGGTGCCGTTGTAAACGGTACTTCTTACCATCATCATATTATAATTTTTTACATGAGTAATTTTCCTGCTTCCAACAGCTCCGAATTTGAAAGTCGTCACATCGGACCCCGTGAACATGATACACGTGAAATGTTACAAACCATTGGAGTTTCTGGATTAGATGAATTGATTCATCAAACCATACCCAACTCTATTCGAGTACAGCGTGAACCAGTTATTCCGGCACCATTAACAGAATATGGCTATTTACAATTGATGCGGGAAATTGCCGGAAAGAATCAGGTATATAAAAATTTTATTGGTCAGGGATATTATGGCACCATTACCCCCAGTGTAATTCTGCGAAACATTTTCGAAAACCCCGGGTGGTATACACAATATACTCCCTATCAGGCTGAGATTTCACAGGGGCGTTTGGAAAGTTTACTCAATTTCCAAACTATGGTATCCGATTTAACCGGTTTGCCCATTGCCAATGCTTCTTTATTAGATGAAGCAACAGCAACCGCCGAAGCAATGGCGATGATTTTTCATCATATCAACAAAGGAGATGTTGCCGAAAGGCCTAATCTATTTGTAGATGAACAAATATTCCCTCAAACTTTGCAGGTATTGCTAACCCGAGCTGAGCCACTGGGCATAAAAATTATTACTGGAAATTATCAACAAACTAGTATTGATGGAACCTATTTTGGAGCAATTCTACAATACCCCAATAATTCTGGATCCGTTTCGCATCCTGGTCAATTTATTCAGCATGCGCATGCAGTGGGTGCCCTGGTTATTGTAGCTACCGATTTATTAGCGCTTACTCTATTAACTCCTCCCGGAGAATTGGGTGCCGATGTGGCCATCGGTTCTGCTCAACGCTTTGGAGTTCCAATGGGTTATGGTGGCCCGCATGCGGCCTTTTTTGCAACGCAAGACAGTTTCAAAAGAGGGATGCCCGGCAGATTAATTGGAGTAAGTATTGATGCACAAGGAAATCGCGCTTTGCGTATGGCATTGCAGACCCGCGAACAACACATCAAACGCGAAAAAGCAACTTCAAATATTTGTACTGCTCAAGCATTACTTGCCAATATGGCTGCCATGTATGCTGTATATCATGGTCCGGATGGTTTAAAAGCAATAGCCAAAAAAATTCATGGTTTGGCTCAGCAATTGTCAAACGCGCTCAAATCCTTAGGAATACAACAAATAAATGAGCATTATTTTGATACCTTGTGTGTAACCGGTATATCTCATGCTTCCTTACAATCCGTTGCAGAAAGTCATCAAGTGAATTTCCGCTATTTCGATCAGGATAAAGTTGGTATTAGCATTGACGAAACCACTTCACCTGCCGATATTGAATTGGTAGTAAATATTTTTGCAGCAGCAACCGGAAAATCAGCTGTTTCTTTTCAATCCACTTCAACCGAATCACTTCAAATTCCAACATCCCTGATTCGAACATCCACTTTCCTATCACATCCAGTATTTCACATGCATCGAAGTGAGAGCCAGATGATGCGCTACATCAAACAACTAGAAAACAAAGACCTCTCGTTGAATACCAGCATGATTAGTTTAGGAAGCTGCACCATGAAGCTGAATGCCGCTTCTGAAATGATTCCAGTAAGCTGGCCAGAATTTGGTGGGCTACACCCATTTGCTCCCATTAATCAATGCCAGGGTTATGCAACCATTATTGAAGAGTTAAGTGCCTACCTCTGTGAAATTACCGGATTCACAGCTTGCAGTCTGCAACCCAATTCCGGAGCACAGGGAGAATATGCGGGATTGTTAACCATTCGGGCATACCATCAACACCGAGGAGAAGCGCATAGAAATGTTGTATTAATTCCCATCAGTGCACACGGAACCAACCCTGCCAGTGCAGTAATGGCAGGTTTTAAAGTGGTGGTAGTAAAATGTGATGATGCGGGTAATATAGACATGCAAGACCTTACTCAAAAAGCACTTCAATATAAAGATAATTTAGGTGGCTTAATGGTTACTTATCCCTCAACCCATGGCGTATTCGAAGAAACCATTCAAGAGGTTTGTCAACTCATTCACGACAATGGTGGATTGGTTTATATGGATGGAGCCAATATGAATGCCCAGGTTGGCCTCACCAGTCCGGGAATGATTGGTGCCGATGTTTGTCACCTGAATCTCCATAAAACCTTTGCTATCCCACATGGTGGAGGCGGACCAGGCATGGGACCGATTTGCGTAAACGACAAATTAGCTCCTTACCTACCCGCAAACCCAGTATCAAAGAATAGTTCAACTGCATCTGGTTCGGTAAGTGCAGCTCCATTTGGATCTGCAAGTATTTTACTAATCAGTTATGGTTATATCCGCATGCTGGGAGCTACGGGCATTCGTCGCTCAACCGAATTTGCTATTCTGAATGCAAACTACATGAAAGCACGTCTGGAACCATACTACAAAATTTTATATACTGGTAAACACGGAACCTGCGCTCATGAATTTATAGTTGATCTACGTCCCTTTAAAAATTCAGCAGGAGTGGAAGCAGAAGATATAGCCAAGCGATTAATTGATTATGGATTCCATGCCCCAACCATGAGTTTTCCGGTGGCAGGTACCATTATGATTGAGCCAACTGAAAGTGAAGACAAAGCAGAGCTCGACAGATTTTGTGATGCGTTGATTTCCATTCACGGGGAAATAAAAGCGATTGAAAACGGAATAGCATCTGCTACTGACAATCCGCTAAAAAATGCACCACATACTCAGGCGGTTATTTGTGCAGATGTATGGTTGCATCCGTATTCCAGACAAGAAGCAGCTTTTCCGCTGGATTATGTGAAGCTGCATAAATTTTGGCCATCAGTTGCAAGAGTAAATAATACGCATGGAGATCGCAACCTGGTTTGCACCTGTGAACCAACTGCGGCATATGCTTAAAGGAAAGCAATCAATGCATTCCACTTAATAGTTTCTTGCCACAGCAGTGCGTTCCATTAGGCGAATGATTTTATCTTTCTGATCAACCATTTGCTTATATTGATTTATCTGCTGTTGTAATAAATCAATTACGGTATCTTTCGCTGTATAAAAAATTGCCTGTTCCTCTGCCAGCTCAACCACCGGATCGGCTAAACCATTTGGTGATAAAGATAATTGCATATTTCCCTTTCCGGTAAATAACCATACCATACTCAGCTGTGGGTAATTATACTTTATCTTCTCTAAAATATCCGAACCCACGGAACCTCTTCCTCTCAGTTGCTTATACAAATAACCGTTAGACAAGCCACAACTTTGTTCAAATGCATAAGCTGAAACACCATTTTGTTTCAAAAAATACTGTAATCGATCAATCAGTCTCATAAGTAGATTTTCGTTAAAAATCGGGTGATTTCCAGAGCTCCATCATTTAGCCTATAGTCTAAATTTGATCTGGAATGTAAACTGCTAAATAATAAGATCTCAACCTACCTAACAAACGAATTAATACCCAACTCAAACCCGTATTAACTCCTAAAAACAACTATATGCATTTCAATTCTACCAATCCCGAAACCCAATGCTCATCTCAGCTCATGGAAAAATGGCTCACCCTTATCCACCGGGCATCAGAAACCAAACTAATTAGCTACCGCGAAAGAATGCTACTACTCTATCTCTACACCCAAATCGAAAGAAAACTCCCACCCCAACCCTAATACCATTTCCGCCATGTGAATCGAGTCATTCGAAGCGCTCAGATTAAAAAAAATATCTCCCTACCTTTGCAAAAAAATAACCATGGGAATTTCTGAAATATTAGCTCAACAAAAAGCTCAAAAAGCTGCCGAGAACCTCCTGGCAGGACAAACATTTCTCACTGCAAATGCCCTCCGCGAAACAGTAAAAAGTTTACCGAGCGGTTTACAATATGAAATCATCACCCAGGGATCCGGAGAAAAGCCACTCGCAACCAATCAGGTAACTTGCCATTATCATGGAACATTAATTGATGGAACCGTTTTCGACAGCTCCGTTCAACGCGGACAACCCGCTACTTTCCCGCTTTCCGCGGTAATAAAGGGCTGGACCGAAGGCCTTCAACTCATGCCTACCGGAAGCAAGTGGAAATTCTTTATTCCCCCACATTTAGGATATGGAGATCGTCAGGTAAGTGCTCAAATAGGCCCCAACAGTACGTTGATATTCGAAGTTGAATTGATAAGCTTTCGATAAAAAGTAATCTAACCCGGGTTCAGTTCGCTTAATTCGAGCCATCTAAGCTCATGGGCATCTGTTGTTTCCTGTAAAGAAATCAATTGTGCGCTCAACCGCTGCAATTCTTCAAAACTGCATTGGCCGCTACTCATTTCAAGCGTAATTCTTTCTTTCTCAGCTGCCAAATTTGCCAATTCCTTCTCTAATAACTCCCATTCCCTTTTCTCTTTAAACGACATCTTCCTTTTAGTAACTTCCGCAATAACTGCTGATTCCTTTACAATTGTTTCTACCGACAATCCACTCGATTGCTTTGCTTCCAGTTCCTCCCATTTTTTATCTTTCTTCTCATTATCCTTCAACCACAATCTATATTGAGAATAATTACCTGGAAAATCCCGAATCTCACCTTCACCTTCAAAAACAAGCAAATGATCTACCAACCGATCCATAAAATAGCGATCATGCGAAACAATCAACACGCATCCCGGAAATTCATACAAGAAATTTTCCAACACCGATAAAGTGGGTAAATCCAAATCATTAGTCGGCTCATCCAGAATCAAAAAATTAGGATTAGAAAACAACACCGTCAGAAGTTGTAAACGCTTCTTTTCCCCCCCACTTAACGACTCCACATAAGTATATTGTTTGTCGGGAGAAAATAAAAATAACTCCAGAAACTGAGCAGCACTCAAACTTCCTCCGGATGCCAATGGAAAATTTTCTGCAATAGATTTCACATACTCAATCACCCGAACATTTTCAGTAAACACTAATCCTTGTTGAGAAAAATTACCAAATACCACCGTATCGCCCACATTTATTTTACCACTATCTGCAGGTTCTTGTAGTTGGAGCATATTTAAAAAAGTAGACTTCCCTACACCATTTTTTCCAATAATACCTACCCGTTCGCCTTTACTGAAAGTATAATCAAAACCTTTCACCAATTGCTTATCTCCAAAACGCTTATACACTTTTTTCATTTCAACCACCTTACCGCCCAGTCTGCTCATTTTTACCTGCAGTTGCAGGCGTTGATCTTCTATTTTTTCTTTCGCTTTCGACTCAACCTCATAAAACCGGTCTTGTCTGCTTTTACTTTTAGTAGTCCGGGCTTTCGGTTGTTTTCGCATCCATTCAAGTTCTTTACGATAGAGGTTTCGGGCTTTATCAATACTGGATTGTTCACTCTCCAGCCGGGCAGCTTTTTTCTCCATATAATTTTCATAGTCGCCCTTATACACATAAAGATTTTCTCTTTCCAGCTCCCATATTTCCTCCGTTACGGCATCCAAAAAATATCGGTCGTGTGTTACCAGTAAAAGGGTTACCCGCTCCTGATTCAAGTAATGCTCCAGCCATTCAATCATCTCAACATCGAGGTGATTGGTAGGCTCATCCATCATAAGAAGTGTGTGCTGATGTTCAAATCCAATATCAATTAACGTTCTAGCCAAAGCAACCCGCTTTCTCTGTCCGCCACTCAATTCTTTAACGGGCTGTTGTAAATGATGAATATTGAGTCGGGTTAAAATCTGTTTCACTTTCACTTCAAAATCCCAGGCAGCATAGGCATCCATCTGCTCGAACAAGTTGGCCATTGTATCACCATCATTTGCTTCAGATGCTGCTTCGTATTGACGAATCAGATTTAATACGGGGTGTTGACTATTAAAAATATTTTCACTTACCGACAATTCCTCATCAAAATGCGGATTTTGTTCGAATAGAGCAATGGTAACATCCTTATGCAAAAATAATTTTCCGGCATCCGGTACTTCAAGGCCCGATAATATTTTAAGTAAAGTAGATTTTCCTATACCATTTCTGGCAATCAATGCAATTTTATCACCTTCATTGATATGAAAAGAAATATTTTTAAAAAGCGGATATATTCCAAAGCTCTTAGTTAACCCTTCGGCAGACACATAATGCATGCTGTAAAATTACGCTAAAGCAACGGTTTCACTGTATTTTGTTCGTAAACTAAACCCTCCCACAGGAAATTCAATTCACTACTTTTATAATAACTGTTTTTGAATTACTTTTGTAATAGTCATGAGAAAGATTGAATTTGAAATTGTTGCCCTTTCCCACAGTGTTACGCAAACCATGTCGTATGCAGTTGTGTTGGCAGAAGTGAATGGTACCCAACGACTACCTATTGTGATTGGTGGGTTTGAGGCACAAGCTATTGCCGTAGTGTTGGAAAACATGCAAATTGTTCGGCCACTCACACACGACTTGCTAAAAAATTTCATGAGGGCTTGTCATGTAGACCTACAAGAAGTTATCATCAGTGATTTACAGGAAGGCATTTTTTATTCGAAACTGATATGCCATACAGAAAATGATATTATTGAAATCGACAGTAGAACCAGTGATGCGCTGGCACTGGCGGTTCGGTTTGGTTGTCCGATATATATTTATGAAGATGTACTCAGAAAAGCTGAGAAAAAAATTGAGGAACCCCCTTCCCGTTCGGGAAAAACCGAACCCGAGGAACCTGTTAAAACTTCCAAAGCGAGTGGCAATACAGAATTGTCTCGTATGTCGCTGGAAGAATTGCATCAATTATTGAATGAAGTGCTGGAACAGGAAGATTATATTCGAGCCATTACCATACGCGACGAAATCAATAAGCGAAAATAATCGCTGTATTTGTTTGCATTCCAAATTGTTATTCCATGGTTGGATTTCCTCCCGGCAAAATTAATCTGGGGTTATATATAACATCAAAAAGACCGGATGGGTATCATAACCTGGAGACGATTTTTATTGCGGTGGATCTTCGTGATGCCATAGAATGCGTACCCGCAGGTGCTGGTGATACTAATTTAGTGGAATTATCAATAAGTGGCAGACCTATTGCTGGCGATCCAGTTAATAATTTGTGTGTGAAAGCATGGCACCTGTTGCGTCGCGATTTTCCCCAACTGCCGCCCGTTTGTATGCACATCCATAAAAACATTCCCATGGGAGCTGGTATGGGAGGCGGAAGTGCTAATGGAACTTACATGTTGCAAATGTTGGTACAACAATTTCAATTATCAGTTAATGAGGCATACATAACCAGTTTATCGCTGGAATTAGGAAGTGATTGTCCGTTCTTTCTCCATGCTACTCCTTGTTTTGCTAAAGGCAGAGGTGAGGAACTTTCCCCTATTTCCTTGCCCTTAGAAGGCTATAAAGTGTTACTGATTCATCCGGGTGTCCCTATTTCTACAGCAGAGGCATTTGCCCATATTCAACCGGAACCGGTTAAAGAAACATTACCCTCCTTAATTCAATATCCGGTAGAGGAATGGAAAGAACGCATACACAATCAATTTGAAAACACTGTTTTCAAAGCACACCCCCATTTGGCAGCATATAAAAAATCGTTATACGATTTAGGTGCAGCATACGCATCGCTCACGGGTAGTGGAAGTACCATTTATGGACTCTTTCCAACAGGAACCTCTCAGCCAACACTCCCCCCCCATTGGCCCGAAACCCATTGGGTTGATCTGCTTTTATCCTCGCACACGAATAAATAAATCACCTTTTTTTATTCATTTTATTGAATATTTTTTAATAAAATGGATAAATTGTTGATAATTATTCATCATTTATCTTTATTTTTTTCGTAATTTTCGCTTACGATTGCCCGCTATTCACTATTTGCTTAAAACTGATTTGCATGTTACATTCTGCATCGGGCGAAGGCCTGTATCATCCCTCATTTGAACACGATGCCTGTGGTATTGGATTTGTTGCCAGCATTAAAGGTGCTAAATCCCATCACCATATAAGTGATGCGCTTACCGTATTAGAAAATATGGAACACCGGGGTGCATGCGGATGTGAAAATAATACTGGTGATGGAGCAGGAATTATGATTCAGATTCCACATGAATTTTTCTTCGATGAATGCTTACAAGCAGGTGTTCATTTGCCTGCATATGGAAGATATGGAGTTGGATTTTTATTTTTTCCGCAGGAAATCAGGTTGAGAGAAGAGTGTCGTGATATTTTTAATCGCACCGCTGAAAAGCTAGGGCTAATCATTCTCAATTACCGTAAAGTACCCGTAAACAAAACAAATATTGGTGCTTCCGCTCTTTCAGTTGTTCCCTGCATGGAACAGGTATTTGTAGCTTGTCCCGACCATATTCAACATGCCGACGACTTTGAGCGTAAACTTTTTGTGCTCCGAAACCATGCAACTCATCTGATTCAAAATACAGTTAAGCAAGATGCAATTGGATTTTACATTGCTTCGCTTTCTTACAAAACCATTGTTTATAAAGGGCAGCTCACCAGTATGCAGGTGAGAAGTTATTTCCCCGATTTAAGTGATAAAAGAATGGTTTCGGCATTTGGCCTGGTTCATTCCCGCTTTGCAACTAATACTTTCCCTTCCTGGAAATTGGCACAGCCCTTTAGATATATAGCACATAATGGTGAAATCAACACCCTGCAGGGCAACCTGAACTGGCTGCGCACCAGCGAAAAGGGATTTACAACACCTTATTTTACTAAGGAAGAGATGGATATGCTATTGCCTATCATTACTCCCAATCAATCAGACTCTGCTTGCCTCGATAACATGATTGAATTACTTACCCTTACCGGCCGCCCCCTTGAGCAGGTAATGATGATGTTAATACCTGAAGCATGGGATGGTAATGATCATATGGATCCTGTAAAAAAAGCTTTCTATGAATACCATGCCTGTTTGATGGAGCCATGGGATGGACCCGCATCCATTTCTTTTACCGATGGGAAAATCATTGGTGCTACACTAGATAGAAACGGACTACGCCCTTCGCGCTATACGGTTACGCATGATGATCGGGTGATTATGGCTTCTGAAACAGGAGTATTGCCCATAGATCCTGCCATGGTGAAAGAAAAGGGAAGATTGCAACCTGGAAAAATGTTTGTAGTTGATATGGAGCAGGGGCGCATTATTAGTGATGAGGAGTTGAAACACCGTATTTGCAATAAAAAACCTTATGCAGAGTGGTTGAATAAATATAAAATCAGATTAGAAGAATTACCCGAGCCACGTGTAATGTTTACGCATCTCGAATCGGATCAGATTTTCAAATACCAAAAAGCATTTGGATATTCTACCGAAGATTTGGATACAATTATTGCACCCATGGCAGTGGATGGAAAGGAACCCATCGGCTCAATGGGAACGGATACTCCGCTTGCAATTTTAAGCGATCAGCCCCAACATATAAGCAGCTATTTTAAACAATTGTTTGCACAGGTTACTAATCCACCCATCGATCCCATTCGCGAAAGGATGGTGATGTCACTGGCGGTTTTTGCAGGAAGCAACGGTAATTTGTTAGTAGAAGATCCATTATCCTGCCACTGTGTTGCACTCAAACATCCCGTACTTAGCAACCATGAACTGGAAAAAATTCGAAGCATTGATACTGGTATCTTTCAGGCAAAAACACTGCAAACTTATTTCCGTGCAGATGGAAAACCCGGTTCATTAAAAGCAGGACTTGATCGTTTATGTCGATATGCGGTAGATGCAGTGGAAGACGGATTTGAGGTTATTATTTTAACAGATCGAGCTATAGATTCGGAACATGCCCCCATACCTTCTCTGCTAGCCACGAGTGCGGTACATCACCATTTAATTCGAAAAGGATATAGAGGTAAAGTGGGAATTATTGTGGAAGCCGGAGATGTGTGGGAAGTTCATCATTTTGCCTGTTTACTGGCATTTGGAGCTACTGCGATTAATCCATATCTGGCTCTATCTTCCATCCGCGACATGAAATTATCCGGCAAAATTGCTACCGAATGGGATGCTGATAAATTGAAGAAGAATTATGTTAAGGCTGTGAATGAAGGATTGCTAAAAGTATTTTCCAAAATGGGTATTTCTACTTTACAATCCTATCAGGGTGCTCAAATATTTGAAATTATTGGATTAAATCAGCAGGTAGTAGATAATTATTTTTCTGGTGCTACCTCCCGTATACAAGGTATGGGCTTAGATGAATTAGCCCGCGAAACCCTCGCCAAACATTTCTTTGCATTTAGTAAAAAAGAAAGTCCTACCAATCGCCTGCCTGTAGGAGGCATTTATCAATGGAAACGCAAGGGAGAATTCCATCTGTTTAATCCTGCTACCATTCATTTATTGCAGCACAGCACCCGTTCGAATGACTATGAATTATTCAAAAAATATTCTCGACTGGTAAATGAGCAAAGTGAAAAAGCCTGTACCCTGCGTAGTTTATTTCAATTAAAGAAAACCCGACCTTCGATTTCAATTGATGAAGTAGAGCCGGCAGAAAATATTTATAAACGATTCGCGACAGGTGCTATGTCGTTCGGTTCTATTTCTTGGGAAGCACATACTACTTTGGCAATTGCCATGAACCGACTCGGCGGCAAAAGTAATACCGGAGAAGGAGGAGAAGATGAGGTTCGTTATACCCCCCTTGCAAATGGAGATTCAATGCGCTCTGCCATTAAACAGGTTGCATCTGCCAGATTTGGTGTAACGAGTAACTATCTAACACAGGCAGACGAATTACAAATTAAAATGGCCCAAGGAGCAAAGCCCGGAGAGGGCGGACAATTGCCCGGACATAAAGTTGATGATTGGATTGGCAAAACCCGCCATGCCACTCCCGGAGTTGGATTGATTTCTCCCCCACCCCATCATGATATTTATTCAATTGAAGATTTGGCTCAATTAATTTTTGATTTAAAAAATGCCAATCGCAATGCACGAATCAATGTGAAATTGGTATCAAAAGCCGGAGTAGGCACTATTGCTGCCGGAGTTGCCAAAGCAAAAGCTGATGTAATATTAATATCAGGATTTGATGGAGGAACCGGTGCTTCACCCATCAGCTCAATTAAACATGCCGGCCTACCCTGGGAGTTGGGTTTAGCAGAAACCCATCAAACCCTTGTAAAAAATAAATTGAGAAGTCGGGTGGTGGTACAAGCTGATGGACAAATGAAAACAGCCCGAGATATAGTAATAGCTACTTTGTTAGGAGCGGAAGAATGGGGTGTGGCCACGGCTGCATTGGTTGTTGAAGGATGTATTCTGATGCGGAAATGTCATTTAAATACTTGTCCGGTTGGTGTCGCAACCCAGGATCCCGAATTGCGCAAACGCTTTACAGGTAACGCCGATCATGTGGTAAACTTTTTCCAAATGCTTACCCGTGAACTCAGGGAAATGATGGCTGAATTGGGTTTCAGAACCATTGAGGAGATGGTTGGCCAGGTTGATGGATTAGAAATGAGAGAATCTATACAGCATTGGAAATACGATCAGTTAGATTTATCCGCCATACTATACAAAGAACCCGCCGAACCCTCTACAGGTTTATACCATCAGGAAGAGCAGGATCATGGGTTGTCGGATGTGCTAGACTGGAAATTGCTACAAGCTGCTACACCAGCAATTGAACAGGGTAAAGCAGTGAGCGCCTCCTTCCCAATCAAAAACACCGACCGAACGGTAGGTACCATTGTGAGTAACGAAATCAGTAAGCGATATGCTGCTATCGGGTTGCCCGATGAAACAATTCATTTTAGTTTTACAGGAACAGCTGGCCAAAGTTTTGGGGCATTCAATACACGGGGTCTTACCTTGGAACTGGAGGGAGATGCAAACGATTATTTTGGAAAAGGATTAAGTGGAGCAAGATTAATTGTATATCCATCCCATCAGGCAAGTTTTGTTCCCGAAGAAAATATCTTAATCGGAAATGTAGCATTGTATGGAGCAACATCCGGCGAAGCCTTTATACGTGGAAAAGCAGGAGAAAGATTTGCGGTAAGAAATTCAGGGGCAAGGGTGGTTGTTGAAGGAGTGGGTGACCATGGCTGTGAATACATGACTGGAGGTATTGCCATAATTCTTGGTGCAACTGGCCGCAATTTTGCAGCGGGTATGAGCGGAGGAATAGCTTATGTATATGATTTGAATGATCAGTTTACAGGTCTATGCAATACAGAAATGGTAGACCTGGATCCGGTTGGAGAAGAAGATATTTCCGT
>Ga0214923_10003002_pt1 | contig 21592 bp, 18 predicted proteins | sample LL1510_MetaG_FD_177993 | JGI IMG/M metagenome (GOLD analysis project Ga0214923, IMG submission 177993) | Freshwater microbial communities from Lake Lanier, Atlanta, Georgia, United States - LL-1510 | ecosystem: Environmental > Aquatic > Freshwater > Lake | place: USA: Georgia | collected...
AACATCATCAAATACTTCATTATTTTCTTCATAGTGTTTAATCTTATTTTTAAGATTGTCTAAATCATCTAATAATTCATTGATATTTATTTTAGGTTGTGGAGGTGGAGGAGGTGGTACATATTTTTCTTCTACTTCTTTCAATTCAATTTTTATAAATTTATTTTCTTCTGTATTTTCAAGTTCATAATTTACTTTAATGTCAAAGAAATGTGATTTTTTATCTATGTCATAACTTAGAGTGATTGTATATATAGTAACAAGAGTTTTATTTAATTCTTTAAGATATAAATTATATGTTAAATTTAAATTAATATTAAAATCATAATAATTTAATTGGTTTATTCTCATATCCATAATAAAATTAGTAGAAGGATTTTCTTTATTAAAACAAAGTTGAAAACATTTATAAGACATTTTATTAAATGAAAAATAAAATAAAATATATTTTTATATAATAAATGGATTATATAAAAAAAGAAATTTTTAATAAAAATAGTAGTAATATATATTACTCTAATAATGTAATATATAAAGTAAAGAATGAATATGATATTTTTCCATATCCAGGATGGTTTAAAAGTGATGTAAAATCCGATAAACCATCAGTAGCTGAACGTGAAGCTGGATGGATTCCTAAAAGAAGTCAGACAAAAATACCAAAATATAAAGATAAAGAGCCATTAGTTTGTTTTCAATCTGCTTGTAGTGTAGTATATCCTTGTTATGTACAAGATAATAGTTATATTTATTTGAATAAAGTATGCAATGAAAGTAATCAATAAGTTATTGTGAAATTTCTAAATAATGTACATTTAGTATTTCCGTTCTCCCAATTCTTAATGCTCTACCTAAAATTTGTTGTTCTGTATTTTCATTCATTTTATGACATAGAATAATATCACTTGCTTCTGTAAGATTTATTCCACTTCCATTATAATTTGAATTCAAGAATATAACAGGTACATTTCCAGTCTTAAACATCTCTAAATTCTTTTCACGAGTTTTAATATTACCTTTCACTTGTACATATAATAGATTATGTTTAGTAAGAGCTTCACACATTGGATAGAAAGTATTATCATATTCAGAAAAAATTAGAAACTTACCGGTAGGATTTTTAAGAATAATATCTATTACTTTTTCAACTTTAGACATTTTATATTCAGTATCTTTAGGAGTATCAGTCGCATTTTTATTGATATAAATTAAACTCGACATATTTATATCAGATCTACATAAAGGACAACTATTGTTTTGTTGAAGCCATCTTATTAAACATTTTGTACAAAATAAATTTTGACAATTAGGTTCTAAGACTGGATAATCCAATGTATCATAACAAATATAACAACTATTGTTCAACATTTCTTCAAATTTTTTATCAATCTCTGACAATTGATTTTCGATTTTTACTTTTTTTTCAGTCCATTCATTAATTTTCTCACTATCATTTCTCATAGTATATATTTCAATTTTAGAATTGATTTCAATTAATTCTTCTAATCTTTTATTTTTGATTAGTTCAATGATATTTGATGTCTTTTCTCCACCTAATGATTCAATCGCGCCTTCAATATTACCTGCTTCTATCATTGTTCTTATAGAATAATTAACAACATTACATACAATATTAAACAATGGTTGAAAACATTTATGATAATGATAATTTACCGAAGGCATTTTAAAAGATTCTTTAACATATTCAGGATCATTTTGAATTAATAAATCATTAATAAAACCTTCATAATCGTATACATTATTACAAAATATATCTCTCATAAAACTGGATTTACAAAAACGGTATTGATTTTTAATAGACATCGGTGTTGCTGTAACAAACCAAGAAAAACCTGCTTGTATATCTTTCATAGAAGTAATTTTTAAATGTCCAGGTTCATCAAATATAAATCTTTTCCATGCATAATTAGAATACATTAATACTATTTTATTATAAAATGGAGGTGTTACTAAAAGAATGTTAAAATCCTCAACATTTAAATTTTCTAAATCTTTATTACAATGAATACATTGATATGTCAAATCAGTCTTTTCTATTTCTTTACACCATTGTCCAATGATAGATTGAGAAACTAAAATTAATGTTGTAGGTAATTTATCATATTTTTTACTATATAAACTTTTAATACGATCCTTACCTTCATATATAGTTCTTTCAAATACATAGGGTGTTTCTAAATCCCATTCCATTTTATCTCTTGAAATAAGTCCGATCATCGATAATGTTTTACCATATCCAGTTGGGTCAGAATTAATACCTATTTTAGTGTATTTTACACAATTTTCCTTTTCAATTTTGTTATAAATCTCAAGTTGCTCCATTTTATAGATACTTGCAAGTTGATGAGGATATAAATTAACTTTCATATTATGAGGTTGTAAAACTTTTTTTATATTGTTATAAATAGACATTTATTTACTGAAATTATATTTTTAAATTTATTTATTATATCTATCTTTAAACTGTTCCATTACCATTTTACCCATCTTTGATTTCTCAGTTTCAAAGTTTTCATTAATTGTTTGCATTCTATCAAAACTTGGAATAGTTGGTTTCATTTCAAATTCTCCTATTTGTAATTTATCATCTAAATTATAATGTCTTGAAGAAATATTATATTCACCTTTATCATTTGAATTTGTTGACATGTTTGATAAATAAGCTTTACGTTCTAAATCTCTTTGATATTCATGTTGTAAAGTTTTTTGTATATTTTGTTTTATATTTGTTCTAGCATCATATTCAGGTAATGTTCTTTCTAATTCTAAATCTTTATGTATATACTTAGTATTCTCAAAGCCTTTATTATTAGTTTGTGAGTTATAAACAGGTAGTGTTCTTTCTAATTCAATATCATCATTTAAAAATACATTTGCTTGTGGAAATGCTTTTAAATTAGTTCTTGAATCATATTCAGGTAATGTACGTTCTAGTTGAATATCATCATGAATGTAAGAAGTTCCTTGAACATTTCTATAATTTGTATTTGCTTCATATTCAGGTAAAGTGCGTTCTAATTCATAATTTTCATGAATATATTTTACATCGTTATTAGATTTTAAAGGTGTTGAATATTCAATGACATTATAATCTTTTGTTTTAATATTATCTAAATTTACATCAAAATGTTTTTCATTATTTGATTTAACATTACTAAATACAGAATGAGCATTTGTATCTTGTAAAAATCTATTAGGATCAAATACGTTATTATTAACGAATTTTGTATTATCTTGTTTATTAGAATCAGCAAAAGCATATATTATATCTTTATTTATTTCTTTTGTAGGTTCTAAGACATTTAAAATAGTTCTATTTGTTGATTTTAATTGAGAATTTGCAGAAGTATTTAATATTTTCTCATATATTCCATTTTTTGATTGTTCAAATGCTTCTTGAAAAGGTTTTTGTATAAAATAACTTTTCTTTGGTTTAACTTGAGCACTGATAATTTGTTGTTTAACCGAACTTGAAGTTGTTTGATTACGTGAATTGTCCAATACTTTACCGTAATGAGGCATATTAGGATTTGTTATTGCAAAAGTTGTAGTTCTAGGTAATCTGGATAATGCAAGTAGATCTTGTGGAGCTTGAACAGGTGGTTTAAAATCACCGTCCTTGTTAACAGTATAAGGTAAGAAAGCTTGTTTACCAGTATTTTGTAAAAGACCTCCACTATTAGAGTAAGAAACAGATACACTAGGATTTACACCTCTAGCAAATCTTAAAATTGCATCAGTTGAACGGTCGGAATTATCAATCATTTTTAACATATCATTATTTTCTCCTACTTTATCTCTTCTTCTAGTCATTATAGACTTAGGTGGATCTCTAATAATATTCATATTTGTACCCCAAGTATCTACACTTGGTAATGTAACTTTTCCATTATTTACTATTGATGAGTATGATAACATAACTTTATTATATATTAACAATTTTTATAAATAAAAATAATTTTATTTATATAGAATAAATATACAAATGTCTAATGAAAAACCTATTAAAATGTGTGCTGAAAGAAGTAATTTATCTGAAACAAAAAATATAAAAAAATTATTGGACAAAATGAAAGGAAAAAATCAAACACAGCAAAAAAAAATGCAGGCCGCTTTTTTAAAATCAAAAGTATGGCCGAAAGGAAGTACTATTAATATAGGATTTTTAGAAAATCCTCCTGATAACTTAGAAAGAACATTAACAAGAGAAATGGAAATGAAAGTTGATGATAATGGTGTATCTTTAAAATTAGATCCAATTCAAAAACAAGTAGATGAAATGCCTGTAAAAGATGCAATTATATATACAGTATGTAAAAGATTTAACGATTTCATACATCCAAATTACAAACCTAAATCAGTATCCATTGATCCTAATCATGTACCTAATCCTTTGATCAATATAAAATTAAATTTCTTTGACCCTAATGATGAAAACAAATTATTGAATCCAAACACTGCAGATATCAGAATTAGTTTTGATCCTAATGGAGGTGCATGGTCGTTATTAGGTAAAGATTGTTTAACTGAAAAAGATACAAACAAAGCGACAATGAATTTTGGATGGTTTGACGTTCCGACCACACTGCACGAAATTTCTCATGCACTTGGGATGATACACGAACATTCCAACCCTAATGGTGTACCAATTAATTGGGCTACATGTCATGTTGCAAAATGGGCAACTAAAACACAGTGTTGGGATCCACAAACTATTAAAGACAATATACTGGATAAATATAAAGTAGATCAAATTAATGGTTCTGAGTTTGATCCAAAATCAATTATGTTATATTTTTTTGATGGTAATTTAGTATGTAGCGAAGGAAAAACAGACGAATCATTAGAATCAATTGAAAAATGTTTTGAAGGTTGTGATTTACTATCTGCAAATACATGTAATGATCCTAGAAGAAAAAAAGGATGTAATGATTTAGACAAATGTAAGATCCCTGGAAAAGGTACACAACAAAATTTACGTTTCTCTAAATTTGATGTATTATATCTAAATAATACATATCCTACTAAGTTAACTCCTGAAGAAATGACAGTAAATTACTTCCGTGATGAATTTTCTGAAACTATTAGTTCTGATGATTTAACTGAACAATTAGAAAAAACAAGAGAAAGAGAAAAGTTTGTTTTGGATGAGAATTTTGAAATTGTAGAAAATACTCCTACACCTGCTTCTACACCTGCTTCTACACCTGCTTTTACACCTTTACCTATAATGGATATGTGTAAAGAATATTATGAAAATAATTATTTTTTTATCATTTTATTTATATTACTTACATTATATATAATATTGCAAAGAAATAATATATTAAACAGTAACCCTTTAACAGTCTTGTTAATAATTATTATTTTTTCTTTTGTATCTAATAATGCATATATTGCACTCGTTAAGAAATAAAATTTTTCAAATTATTTTTTATAAATACCCTCAATATAAGCCTGGTAAAGTAAAATTTATAAACTTTTATAATCTTTAGAAAATGTTTAATCCTTTAACTGTTTTCTTTCGATCTATTAAAAAAAATAAAAAAAATAATTTTAATAATAAAAGAAGAGAATGTTTAAATTTAATCCAAAAGCTAAAGAATTTAATCCTTCACGTAAAAGTAAAAGTATGTCTCCATTTAAAATTACATTACCTAAAGAAATAGAAGAAAAAATTATTTATAGTTATTTAGGAAACAAAGATAAAATAATTAAAATTAAAGATGAATATGTTCATAATTTTATAGAAGATGTAAAGAAAAATAAATTAAAAACATTTAAAAAGAAAAATGGTTTATATTTAGTTTCTCTAAAATTAAAGAATGTAAGAAAAAGTGATCTTGGTGTACTTGGTCAAGTTCATACATTAAATTTATCATCTTCTAATATTAAAGATGAAGATTTAAGAGCACTTAGCAAAGTTCATACTTTGGATTTAAGTAGAACAAAAATTCAAGATGTAAGTGCTCTTGGAGGTGTTCATACTTTAAATTTATCTCGTTGTCGTAATATTGAAGATGTAAGTGATCTTAGAAAGGTTCATACTTTAGATTTAAGTTGGACAAATGTAGAAGATGAAAATGTAAGTGCACTTGGTGGAGTTCATACTTTAAATTTATCTCATTGTGATAATATTTATGATGTAAGTACATTTAGAAGTGTTCATACTTTAAATTTATCTCATTGTGATAATGTTACTGAAGCAAATGATCTTGGAGGAGTTTATAATTTAGATTTATCTTGGACAAAAGTTGAAGATGTAAGTAATCTTGGACGTGTACATACTTTAAATTTATCTTATACACCTATATATGATATAAGTGCTCTTGGTAAAGTTCATAATTTAAATTTAAGTGGAACTAATTTTTATATAGATGATTTAAGTATTCTACGTAATGTTCATACTTTAAATTTATCTAATTGTGATAGTATAGGAGAGTATTATGATGATTTAAGTGTGCTTGGTAATGTTTATGAATTAAATTTATCTAATACAGGTATAGAAGATGTAAGTGGACTTGGTGGTGTTCATATATTAAATTTAACAGGGTGTGATTATGTAAAAAATATGCACACAATTATGAAAACTTAATTATTATTATTTAAAAAAAATATATATATATTATAAAATGTCTTATAAAAAATTATCATCTATTGGAGTAACTGTTAAAGAAAAGTATGATGTCTTAGTAAATGAAATTCGTACAAAAGAAGATAAAATGAATATAATATCTTCAAATAAAATATGTATAGTTGATGTATATGCCGATTGGTGTGGTCCATGTAAAATTATTGCACCTAAATATAAAGAATTGTTTAAAAATTATAATTTAAATGGTTTATGTGCAGTTGTAAAGGAAGATGTTGAATTAGGTTTATCACCAAATGTTCAAGTTATACCAACTTTTCAATTTTATGTTAATGGACAATTTGATTCAATTATTACAGGTGCTGATATGTCTATTGTAGAACAAAAACTAGTTGATTTATTAAATTCAAATACTGAATCTCAACCTCAACCCCAATCTTAAATTTTTAAACTAATATAGTATAAAAATTTATAAAATATTGTATTCTTTCAATTCATCAGTATTTAAATATAAATGATCTACTTCACTAATAAAATTTTTATTTTTATCATACATATCTACACAATAAAAATAATAACAATCTTGTCCATTTCTATGAATTATACTATCAAATAATCCATAATAAACTTTATTATAATTTTTACTACTTATTGTATAATGTTTATCTTTTACAAAAAACATTTTAATATGTCTTATCATATCTTTAAATAATTAGTCCATATTCTAATAGTTTCGTTTGTATACTTTAACAATGATTCTTGATTTTCAATTACATTTTTTTTACAATTGTTATAAGCATATGTAATTCTATTTACAATATTTTCAACATCTACAGGATTAGCTACATATAATACATTTAACCAAGGAATTTCAGAAGAACCTACAATAGGTACACCATTAGAAACTAAATCAGCACTTACTATATTAAATGTTTCTGTAAAACTTACTTGTAAACCTATATCAATATTCCCGCATATTTCTAAAAACTCTTCTCTAGAAGTCCATGGATGACATACTAGTTTAAATTTGTCTTCATTCAAATTTGAGAATAAATTTATTAAATTCATAAATACAGTAGAACCATTTAATTCATTTCTATCTGAATTGATATGAAATATTAACTTTTTATTATTTCTTTTACAAAACTCGATTGAAGCAATAGCTTGTGTCAAAACATTTTTAAATGGTCTTATTGCACCAAAGCAAGATATATTTATTATTTCATTGTCATATAAATTTTTGTCATAATTTATAAAATTATTTGTTGGATAGTAGTTTGGTAAGTAAATGATTGTAGATTCTTTTATTGTTGATAAATATATATCTAACTCTTGATATAATCTCATATCATTTACACCTATAAATACATTTGGGATTTTTACATATTCTGCAACCCACTTCATACTTTGTGAGCTTTCTATAGAAAAAAATGGAATTGCGCTATGTAATCTTACTATCCATATTATATTAGGGTACATAGATTGTAATAATTTAATTTTATCTGGAACTACCCATAGTGCTTCTATAATTACATGAGTTGGTTTAAAGTTAAAGACATAACCGTTGATACAATTATTATCAATACATATTGATAATTGAGATTCAATATTTTGTGACAATAACATATTATGCATGTAATATATTGAATTGTATAAACCACATTGTAAACTTATTTTATTATGTTTAATTGGATCAAAATTTTCTCTTCTTCTTAAAACAAATAAAACTCTAGACATTTATAAATTAAATTATTTTCTTTTAAATTATTTAAGAAAAGTATTTATACCAAATTTCTTTTGTTTTTTTTACATACTCTGACAAGGATTCTACATTTTTATTTACATTATCTTCCATATTATCATATGTTAGTAATAATTTATTTGTTATATCTTCACTATCTGTTGGATTTGTATTATATACATTATCACTCCATGGTATTTCATAACTACATACCAATGGTACACCTTTACATATTATATCACAACCTACAATATTAAATGTTTCTGAAAAACTAACTTGTAATCCAATGTCCATATTACTACATATTGTTAAAAATTCTTCCTTATCATACCAAGAATGTTCTATTAATTCAAATTCATCTTTATTTAAGTCGTCAAACAACCCTCTTAAATTATGATAAACTGGAGAACCATTCGTTTCTATTCTAGTTGCATTTATGTGATATCTTAATTTTTTATTTATCTTTTTAGCAAATTCAATTGAAGACAATGCTTGTATTAATTGATTTTTTAATGGTCTGATTGCACCAAAACAACAAATGTCAATTGTGTCTTTATTTTTATCATGTACTTTAGGTTTAAATTCTTCTATAATAGGATAATAATTTGGTAAGTGAATAACTTTGTCATTAACTTGTTCATCAGTTAATTTATTTTTTATTTTAAGAAACATTTTCATTTCTCTTAAAAATTTTGATGAATTGACACCTATTAATATGTTATTAAATAGAGAATATTTTGAAATCCATGACATAGCATTTCCTTCACATGCTATAAAAGGAGCGTCACTGTGAAAACGTATAATCCATGTAACAGTAGGATGTAAATTACACAATATTATAAATTTAGGAGGAACAACCCATAATGCCTCTATAATTACATGTGTAGGTTTATTTATAGTAACTAATCTATCGATGCAATTATTATCTATAGCTATTTCTATATTTGATGAAATACCCATTTCATTTAGTATATTATTTAAATATAATGAAGAATTATATAATCCTGTCTGTATTACTTTTTTAGTTTCAACATCTTCTCTTTTTTTCAAGATAAATAAAACTTTTTTAGTCATATATTTATTATATAAAAAAAATTTATTTATTTTAAATAAATTTTTAATTTATGAAATCATATCATGAATAACATCAGTATTCCATAATTTATACAATTGCTCTATCTTAATTTGTATAGCATTTAATTCAGTTTCTAATTTTTCTACTTTTGATAAAATATCTGTATTACCTACATTAATAGTATTCTTTACATAAATATCACTAAAACTAAATTCATTATTTCCTAAACTTAATGTTCCATCTTCACTTGGAATGATGCTTGAACTTACTACACCATTAAATTCACCTTGAGGACCTTGTGGACCGGTAGGTCCGATTGGACCTGTTTTACCAGGTTGTCCAGGAGGACCAGGAGGACCTCTATAATCATTCGTACTCATTCTAAAACTCGACATGTTTTTTAGAATAAAATTCTTTTTCTTTAAATATCATCATAAAAATCATCATCTATTTCTTCTTCCTCTACTTCTTCCTCTTCTACGTCAATATCATCATCAATATCATCATCATATTCAATATCTTCATCATCTAAATCATCTACTTTAACATCTAGAATATTTATTTTTTTATCCAAATTTGTAGGTAATTCATACGAGAATTTATATTTATTACACATATCTATATCTTCTGCAGTTAGATTAGAGATAGTTCCATCTTTATTTTGCTTACCATATACTTTTTGTGTTTTAGTGTTTATTACAAATGTTGTTTCAGGATGTTCATAATTACCATGAACATTTTTTTTGATTTCTATTTTTGGTATCTTTTCTATTAATTTTTTAGTAATTGAAATTTGAGGTGTTTTTTTATTATGTTCTAATAATCTACTTATAAGATCATTTTTTGTTCCACTTACTTTAATATTCTTAGTCTTACACATTTCAATTATTTCACTTTTAGTTAGTTTATTTAATTCATTTGATTCTTCGTTAGAAGAAGTAGAAGTAATTGTTGTTGTTTGCATTTCACCTCCATACCATAAGTTAATTAATTCACTTTCATTAATCTTATATTTTTTAGATATATTTGATATGTACGATCTGATTATATTATCAACATTATTTAAAATATTTTGAGATAAAGACATTTATAATTTATTAATTCTTTATATATTCTTTTAAATATCAATTTTATTTTTTATATATAAAATTATATATAAAAAATTAAACTTACTTAAAATATTATAGTAACTTTTAAAATATCGGCAATTTCTTTTGCTATTTTAAGGATAGTTAATTCAGATAATTCTGTTTTTGAAGCAAAATCTTTTAAAGATATATCAATATTTTTATAACATATCCAAAAATAAATAAGTCCTGCACTAACTGATTGTGGTCTTGATCTATTTATTTTAGAAGATTTGTTTTTAATTTTTGCATACAATTCTTTAACTTCGTTTTTATGACTTTCTGAAGCACTGAATTTGTCCATGATGTCTTCTACCAAATTAATAGGTGTAATATATGTTGTATGAATATTTGAATCTTTTGAAACATTTAGATTTACGTATTTTATACCTCTAAGAGCAGACTTGCGTGATATTTCAAATGTAGCAAGTAATTTTTCATGAGTTTGAGGTATTTTATTAATTTTAAAAGAATGAAAAATACATGCAAATATAACTGATTTTCTTGAATTACCTCTAAATATCTGACCATTGGTAACTTGTAAATAAATTTGGTTTGCTATATAAACTATTTTATCACTAAATCCCATATTTTCAACATCTTTAAAGATATTTTTATCTTCAATTTTTCTTAAATGTACTCTATTAGGATCTGAAATTCTTTTATTATCTGCTTGACCATAATATCTCCATTCTTTATCCTGATATATACTTTTTTCCATCTCTATCCCACAATCTAAACAATATATAATACTATTTTCTTCATTGATATTAATATGATCACACGAAGACTTATTTATAGTTTTATCACATGTTGTTTTCAATTCATATTCCTTAAGAGCATTTTCAAATAATGTAAAATCAGTCATTTTATTATTTTATAATTCTTTTAAATAGATATTCATTTTTATTTTTAAACTAATCGTCTCATTGAAAATAAAGCACTTATTTGTATTCTTGGTTCTGGTTGAGATGGTGAAAATTTTTCAGGTACTATTGTATCCAGTATTTCACCATTTGGTAATGTTACAGAGAATAATAATGTATCATTTGGTTTAAATTTAATTGTTTGTGACATACCTCCACCAACTTTAATAAAGATTGGACTATCTTGTATATCAAACATTGGTACTCTAAAAGTCATTTTTGTGGAATTTGGATTATTAGAATATATAATATTACGATGTCCTGCAGAACAAGTATTTGATAATTCAACATAGACATAAGGATAATATGTGATATAACCACCTTCAGCAACTTTTAATATTTCTGAAGGAATTATCAAACTTAACAATTCAATTTCATAACATACTAATTCTTGTTGTGATAATAAACTTCCGGTGTATACAAAAGGACATAGATTATCATATGAAAAGTTTAATATTTCTATTTTTTTACCGATTGTAGGAATACTTGAAAATGGTGGAAAAACTGTCACTGTATTAGTGCTACTATTATACCCGGTAATTCGTCTACATTCATTATCTTCACCAGTTAAATTGTAATTATATATATCTGGTAGTATTCTAATAAATTTATTGACATCTACATTGATATTATAGTTTAATTCAATTGATGATAGAGTACTTGAAACTATTGTAGGATTTGATTCATTTGTTAATGGGATTAATGGTTTTTCTTTTCGTAGAGAATAATTATCATTTAAAGTCCATCCTGATATAGGTCCTAATTCTATAGTATCAAGAAGTACACAATGTGTATGTACATCATAATTTTCAATAGGTCTATAATCATTTAATGTTTCATTATACAAAAAATAATTATAATATGCATTTTCACGATTTCTACCATTAGGTATAAAAAATATAGGATATGTCGGAATTGAAATATCAGATGGGTCATAGATAAAAACATTATTAGATGGAATAAATGTTTCAGGAAAAGATGTATCAACTGTTATTTCTGCTCTATCATAATTTGCAAAAGAACCTAAAAATCTATATGATTTTATTCTTCTTCTATTATAAAATGCTGCATCTTCTATAATTAATCCTACATAATAATCTTCTAATTGCTGTAAACGAAAGTTTCTTTCTGGTAAAGTTGGTTCTGAAGTATTAAATGAATTTATAATGAAAACTGAAGTATCAATTAAACCTGATAAATCTGTAGTTTTTGGTTCAACTGTGCATAATATTCTACTTGCATTAGGTAAACTTGTGCTTAAATTATTACAAGTCCATGATGTTACTGGGGTAGATAAACATACGGGATCAATAGCACTATTAATATCTTTTCTTCCAGATTGAGATATAGGTATTTCAAATTGCCCTGGTTTAGGAAATCTATTTCTATCACGATATTCACTGCATATTTCTAAATAACGATTACTTGACATTTTATATATATATATATTATTTAAATAATAAAATTATTTATCATGTATAAACATGATAAATAATAAATATTTTTATTGTTTTATGTATATACATGACATGCATATAATAATTCGTTTTTGTAATTTATATAAAATGAATCAACTATTTCATCACTTTCATTGATATTCTCAAAACTATTAAATTTTATATATATAGTATATGCAGAATATGATTTTATAAACTTTATAGTAAAAAAATCATCATCGCAATCGTATGAAATTTTATAATAGTCATATACAAAATTATTATTGCGATTTGATAAATTATCATTTATTAAATTATATAAATCTTTTATGTAGTCTTCTCTAGTATAAATCATTATGGTTGTGTATATATATTTAAAGAAAGTTCATTAATAAAATCATTTTTATTTAGATCTTCTTCTCTCTTTTGAACAAGTAGAACAAATGGAGATAAAAGTAGTACATTTCTTATCGCAATACCAACACAATCTAGGATTCATTTTTATATATTTTTATATTTTTAATTTAAAAAATCAATTTTTTAAATTCCGTGAAATTATTTTAGTAGAAATTAAAACCTGGTGGGTAATTTCTGTTTTTAATTTTAAATAATGCTTCTTCACGAATTTCTGATAGAAAATCATACCATTCGTATTTCATTATTAACAAGTCCTTAATAATTTCTGAACGAATATCATCATCACCCCACCAATCACTTCTTGATTCTCCACTAAACTCTGTGTAAACTACAACGGTATTAAAAAGTCTTCCTGACATTTTCTGATAATTTTAGAAAACTTGAAAATAAAAATCAATTTTTATTATGTTTTTATTATATAAATGAATTCACCTAAAAATGACAGACTAGTAAAATGTTTTACAAATCCATCTTTATTAAATAAATATGATAAGTATTTATCAAAGTCTAATAAGAGTAAGTCTAAGAGTAAGTCTAGTTTTAGATGGTCACCAACTACACCTAAAAAAAGAACTCCATCAGTTAAAATATCACCTATAATATCTCGTAAACGTATCACAAAAAAAGTTTTAAGTAAATCTCCTGTATATTCACCTATTGGTGGTTATTCACCTCCTTATTGATTAACTTTAGTATATGCTTGATTAAATGGAAAATAACACATTTCATCATCATCACATTTAGGAATACCAATTGTATATGCAGGTATTCTACCTCTTGCATCTTCTTTAACATTTTCATTAGAGAATTTTTGTTTTGTTTCAACTTTTTGAGCAACTTCTATAACAAATCTCTTTATTTCAGAAGCATCTGCTGGTCCAGAATATCTCATGAATGGACGTCCATTTATATAAAGAACAATATAAGGTACATATGTAATAGGAGCAATAGTATCTTTTGATAATCTTATACAATTTTTGTTTGTACTAACATTAATCATACCAAATTGACATCCGCCAATAGTTCCTGGTAATTTCTTGAAAATAGGAATAAGTTGTTGACAATGAGGACATTGTGTAGAATAGAATAATACAAGAGAAAATCCAGGAATTGAAGTGCATAAAATATTTCCTTTTGTACCTTTAGATAATACAAAATCGTCGTTCGATAAAAATAATAGTCCAGACATAATTTTATTTTTAAATAATACTATTATATTATTTAAATTAAAAAAAACTTTTCTAATAATAAAATAATGACAATTATAAAAATAACATCTGCTAATTTATTACCATTCGGAATATTGAGCAATCATTATCCTTTTGAGTTTAGTATAGAAGACAAGGAACATAAAAAAAAAATAACTTATGACAATGTTTCTCAATATATTTATGAAAATATGATTTCATATGATTTATATTACAGAACAATAATTAAAAATACTAAACCTGAAAAGATGTATGAAACTTTTATGGATTATTCAAGAAAAATTCATAATAAAAAATATTTAGAACTTTTACAAAAAGCATTAGACAAGAAGTCAGAAGATGTTATATTTCGTAGAAGTCTATTGAATACTAAAAATAAAAAAATTTATTATATTAACCCGAATAATTTGTTATTAGGAATGAAAATAGCAAAAACTGAGACTAGTGTAAATAATGGTTTAAATATATTAGGTAAAACTCTTGAAAATATCAGATTTCAGTTACAACAAAAATATAATGAAGACAAACTATATGAAGCTTACATTACATATAAGATATTAGAGATTGTTATAAATGAGAAAAATAATTTTACAGAGTATATTGATATTATAAATGAAAATGAAAATTCTAAAATTACATTCGAGAAAATAAAACAAATGTATGGTGATAAAATAAGATACGAATTACCTTTAAATATAATGTCAATAATTTCTGAACCTACATTAAATAATATATTAAAAGTATCGATTGATAATCCAGTAGTTTTAGTTCAATATGTTTTAAAGAAAAATTTAAGAAAATACAGAGACAGGTTAATTGAAAACTTGAAAAATGATATATTCAATATGTATATTAGTTATTTGATTGAGAAGAATAAAGATAATTTTAATGTACCTATTGAAATGACATTTGAAGAGTATAAAAATAATGTTCTATTGAATGAACTAAATTATGTGAAAACATATAATATTAAAAATGTCATATATGATCTATACGATACAAGAAAATTAGATGAAGTGTTGCTAGAAAAGATAGATGAATTAATTTTCGAAAATAATTATGAAATACCTACTGACGAGAATATAGAAGAGTATGAGAATTTTAGTATTGATGTAAAAGAAGACGAAGACGAAGAAGACGACGACGAAGACAATGAAGATATTATTATTAATGATTATTCTAGTATATATTCAATCTATGCAAAATCTAAATTTGTAATTGATGGTGAAGAGTATAATACTGTATTTGATTATATAAATATTAATATTAGAAAAGAATTACCTATTTCTCCATATGTTAATAAAGAAAAAAATAATAAAAAGTTTGAGGAATTGGCGGATGTTGCTTTAGGTATTAAATTTGATTATAATATATCTCAAAATATGATTAATGAAAATCCTAAGCGTCATACTATTGATTTGTATCATGTTCTAAATTTATTAAACAATAATAAGTATAGAGGAACTTCGAAATATGATAATTACGATATATACTATGTTGACGAAAATCCATTTTTAGGTGGTAAATTTCAATTCAAAAATAAATTTGAAGGTGAGAATTATGTAGGTAAGTATATGAGAAAATTAATAAATTTAATGGACAATAATTTATATGATTTTAACACATATTATCTATCTAATGAAAATAATACTGATTTGTTTATGAAACAATTTATTGAGAATGATTTGTTCATGAAACAATGGATTATAAATAAGACTACCTACATTTTTAATATAGTATTAAATATAGTTCAATATATGAATGTAAGATATAGTTTAATGAATGAAGATGAAGATATTGTTCATAAACAGAAAAAAAATATGTTATTTAATATAGATGATGAACAATTGAAATTTAATACTTATAGCTATTATGATGAACAAAAGGGTGTTTATATTAATAGGAAATTAGTTAAAAGTATATTATCTAATATTTATTCAATTAAAAAAGCAGATATTCATGAATATAGTATTGTACCAGATTTTTATATTGATTTGGTTAGAAATATAAGTAAGAACTTTAAAAATTTTGATAATAAGGAGTATGAAGTTATTTCTTATTTATGGTCTTTTGTTTTACATGAGATTGCTATATTAAATACAACAGATCAAAGTCTTATAAAAAATTATATATACAAAATTCAATTAATGTTATCTTCTGATAATAAATGTATTCAAAAAACTATAATAGATAATAAAGAAGATTGTATCATGCGTTCAATGTTAAATTTAATGTTTAAAGTTAAAAATTTTTATAAATCAAATAAAATTGATGATGATGACTTAATACAAAAAATAAAGAATGAATTGAGTACAATTAAAACAAATATTAAAAATAATTATAATGAGATTAATAGTAAACGTGATAAATTAAAAGTAGAAGAAGATAAGTTGAATAAAATTAAAAAGAAAGAAAATAGAAAAAAGAAAATTGACGAAATTATCAATATTAAAAAAAATATAGAAATACTTGATAATCAAATAACAGAATATAAAAAACAAATAATAGAAAAAGAAGAAAAAGAAGTTAAAATAGAAAAATTAATTGATGTAAAAATAAAATATATTTCTAATATTATATTAGGAAACTATACTAAAAATGATATAATAGATGAAAAGAAGAAATACTTCTTTGAAGATAAGATAGAAGTAGATCAAGAATATGTGAACGAAGAAGAAAACGAAGAAAACGAAGAAAATGAAGAAAATGTAGATGAAGAAGAGAATGATTACATAGACTATGAACAAGAAGAAGAAAATGAAGATATTGATTATGAAGATGGTAATGACGAAGAAGAAAATGAAGATGGTAATGATGAAGAAGAAGATGTCGCAGAAGATGAAGATGTTGCAGAAGATGAAGACGTCGTAGAAGAAGATGCAGAAGATAAAGATGTCGAAGAAAATGAAGAAGATGAAGAAATTTATGACGAAATACCATATGATATTGATAAAATATTAGATATTGATACATTTGAATATGAAAATGAGGAAGATGAAAATGTAGAAATAAATGTAGATAAAAGAAAAATATCTTTGTTAAGAAAATATTTAGAAAATACTAATATAAATATAGATCCTAAGTTATTTCAAGAAAATATTGAATATATTAAAAATTATAAATTACCTAATAAAATAAAAAATTCTCGTGTAAACTACTTCGCTTTTCAATATTATGGAATTGATATTAAATTTGAAAAACAAGTAAAAAGAAAACCAAAAACAATATATGAATCTGAAGAATCTAAAGAACATGAAGAATATGAAGAACATGAAGAATCTAAAGAACATGAAGAACCTGAAGAACATGAAGAACCTGAAGAACGTGAAGAATCTGAATCAAGTATGAAAGAAATGATGAATGATACATTATTTAAATCAATCTATAATTATTTAGTTGATAGAAATGAACTTTCAAATTTTATGGGATATGTTGTAGAACATATTAATAATATTTATGATGAGTTCATAAATATAAGTTATGATGATAATATGAAATATATTAAAGATTATTTTATAGAAAATAAGGAAAAATATTATAATATCAATGTAAACAAATTCAGAAAAAACTATAATCCATTTTTTGCAGAAATTTTAAGATTAATAATGTCATATTATTCACCTATATTAATAATAGATGAAATTATTAAAAAGAATAAAGATACTATAGATGCAGACTTATATTATTCTTATATGTCTTATATAGTAGATTTATATGATGATAAAATAAGTAATATAGATTTTATTAATAAAATACAAAGAAAAATATTAAACTCAAATAGCAAGACTTTAAATATTATTGAAATTAATATATTAAAAATAATTATGGAAAAATTCAAACACGAATTACATATATATAATAAACCATCGTTAAAAGAAACCTCAAGATTAGAAGATGAGATTTCTGTTGACAAAGATGAAGAAAAAATAATTTTATGGAAACAAAAATTACAAGAAGTAATAGATAAAGAAAATGAGATTAAGAAACAAATAGAAGATAATGATGATGAAAGTATTATTAATATAATATATGATGTAGATAAATACAATTATATTTTATATGATGACTGTAAATAAATATAATTTTAGTTATTTAATTATTTTTCTTTAAGATTTTAAAATATTTAATTTAAATCAATTAAATATTTTTATATATTAAAAAATGAGTTTTAAAAAAGTTCAGAATGCACAAGAAGAATATATTATTGAATATGTACTTTATTATGTATTGAATAGATTAAATATTTCATATGGACCAACTGGTGCGAGTCCTATATCAAGTATTATTGATTCTGAAGGAAATTTGATAAAAAGTATAATACCTATTTCAGATAATACTATTGATTTTGGAGCAACAGGGTTTAATTTACATTCAATAAATGGAAATAATTTAATTATAAATGATAGTTTAATTACATTAAATGGAAATCGTGTATTAATTAATATACCAATTGGATCCACTATAGATAATTTAATCACTGGTTCAATATTAATAAAAGGTGTATTAAATAATATATCTGAATTTCCAGTTTCTCCTAATACAGGTGACGCATTTATAATTAGCTCTGAATTATGGATTTATACACTGAATGATTCATGGGTTAATATAGGTAGTATTTTAGGTCCACAAGGAATAACTGGATACATAGGATATACTGGATATACTGGATATACAGGATATACTGGATATACTGGACCAACAGGTCAAACTGGACCAACAGGTGTCCAAGGAATAACTGGATACACTGGATTTACAGGTTCTGCTTTTTCTAATACTGGAACATATAATTTAAATAATTCCGGAGTTCTTTTAGAAAATATTCAAGAAAATTTTTATATCACTGCAACTGGTGGTATTATTATTGAGAATTTAAAATATTCTGGTTATACTGGTTATCGTGAATTTGTAGAATATACTGGTCCGTTAGGACAAACAGGATATATTATAGGAGGTTATACAGGTTCAACTGGTTTTGCTGCAGATGCTGATAATGTTGCTTTTAATTATGTAACTGGTGAACTTGTTTCTTTCAGTAATAGAGGTCCTACAGGATATACAGGTGGTTATGTGGGATATACTGGATACACTGGATATACTGGATACACTGGATATACTGGATACACTGGATTTACAGGATTTACTGGGTATACTGGACATCATGGATTTACAGGTTATACAGGTTATACTGGTTATTTAGGTTACACAGGATATTCAGGGTACACTGGGTACACTGGATACACAGGTTATAGAGGATATGTTGGATATACTGGATTTACAGGATACAGTGGATATACTGGTTATTCTGGATACACAGGTTATACAGGTTATACAGGTCGTACTGGATATACAGGTTATACGGGTTATTCCGGATACACAGGTTATACAGGTGTAGAAGGATATGTAGGATATACAGGTTATTCAGGATACACAGGATATACAGGTTATACAGGTGTAGAAGGTTATTTAGGATATACAGGTTATACAGGATATACGGGTTTCACAGGTTATACTGGATTAATTGGTAGTTTAGGATATACTGGTTTTACAGGTTACACTGGGTATACAGGTGTTACAGGAGTAACAGGATACACAGGATACACAGGATATACAGGATATACAGGATTTACAGGATATACAGGTAGAACAGGAACAAGAGGATATACAGGATATACAGGATATACTGGTTTTACAGGATATACGGGTTTTACAGGTCACACTGGACCAGGAGGACCTAAAGGATATACAGGTTATACAGGATATATAGGTTATACTGGATATACAGGACCGACAGGACCAGCAGGTTCATCTATAGGATATACTGGATATACAGGTGCTTTTGGAAAAACTAATGTTGATAAGAATATAATACCAAATACAACAGATACATTTGATATAGGAAGTAGCACTGAACCATTTAAAGCTGTCTATGTAAATAGATTATACTTTGATAATAATAATTTGAGTGTTGTAACTTATCCTCCTTCTACAAATAAATCTTTTGCTTTACCTTATAATTCTTTATTCAATAATGTAAATGTAAATACAATGAGAATTAAAGGTGCATTGTCAAATACTTCTTTATTACCTACTAATGCATTAGTTGGTGATTCTTATATAATAGGAAATCATATATGGACTTGTAGTGTTGCACCAAATACTTGGGTAGATGTAGGCCCAATTAGTGGTACTGTTGGTAGTGAAGGTAAAACAGGTCCTTCATATGGTGGTTATGGTGGTTTAACTGGTCCTACTGGAGCAACCGGAAGATTTGGTTCAACTGGTGCAAGTAATTATGGTTCTACAGGTATTAAAGGTTATACTGGTTATACTGGTCGTAGAGGTTATACAGGATATAGTGGATACACTGGATATACTGGATTAACTGGTTATTTAGGTGATATAGGATATACTGGTTTCACTGGATATACTGGTTTTACAGGATACACAGGTTTTACAGGTTATACTGGATTTACAGGATATACTGGATTCACAGGATATACAGGATTAACTGGGTATTCTGGTTTTACAGGTTATACAGGGTATTCTGGATATACTGGTTTTACAGGTTACACTGGATATATGGGATATACAGGATATTCTGGATATACAGGTTATACTGGATATACTGGATTTACAGGATACGATGGATATACAGGATACACTGGGTATACTGGTTTTACTGGTTATACTGGTTTTACCGGATATTTAGGATATACAGGATACAGTGGATACACAGGATACACAGGATATAGTGGATTTACAGGTTATTCTGGATTTACAGGATATAGTGGATATACAGGGTATACTGGTTTCACTGGTTATACTGGATTTACCGGGTATACAGGATATACTGGATACACAGGATACACAGGATACACAGGATACACAGGATACACAGGATATACAGGTTCTACAGGATACACAGGATACACAGGGTATACTGGATTTACAGGTTTTACAGGATACACAGGTTATAGTGGTTATAGTGGATTTACAGGATACACAGGATATACCGGTTATTCTGGATATACAGGGTATACAGGATATAG